>Ga0213878_10000096_pt1 | contig 46413 bp, 42 predicted proteins | sample VelepicoBEBS_R02_FD_161053 | JGI IMG/M metagenome (GOLD analysis project Ga0213878, IMG submission 161053) | Vellozia epidendroides bulk soil microbial communities from rupestrian grasslands, the National Park of Serra do Cipo, Brazil - BS_R02 | ecosystem: Environmental > Terrestrial > Soil >... | reverse complement strand
GCCCAACCCAGCACCGCGCCCTGCAACTCGTCCAAGACATCAAGTTGTAGACAGCAGCCGCACCCCCGATTCCCGCCAAGTGCTTGAATCAACAGGGAAACTCGGCCGGAGGCTCGAGGAACTTCAGCCTAGCTACGCACGAAACCGTTCTCGGTGAGGCGGACCTCGTCGCCGACACGCAGGCCGGGGTCGGCACTGCGCTCGAAGCGGCGCATGCGGCCATCGGCCTCCTTCACGTGCACGACCCAGACGGTGTAGGTCTTCTGGTTCTTCTCGATCTCGTTGCCTGCATAGCCGCCGGCGACGGCGCCGCCCACGGTCGCCAGCTTGCGGCCAGTGCCGCCGCCCACCATGTTGCCCAGCAGACCACCAACCACGGCGCCGCCCACGGCGCCCACGCCGCTGGCCTTGCCGTGGCGGCTCTCGGTATGCACATCGGTCACACGGCCGCAGCTGCGGCACAGAGCCGGCTGGGCCTGGCTTTCGACGATGGGCGCCGCCGGCCTGACGTCCGACCTGACTTCGGGTTTGGCATCACGCAGGGTTTCGCGCGCGGGCTCGGCGCTGGCAAGGCGCTGGGCCGCAGGGGGCGGCGCCTCGACCACGGACTCGCTGCCCTGGGAACGCCCCACCGCGTAGGCGGCGCCCAGCAGCGCCAGCACGACGGCCACAGCGGCGACGATCTGGGTGGACTTGGCAGGAAGGGTAGTGGTCGACATGGGGCCTCCGCGATGTTTTTGAGATAGCCCCAGCATGCCCAGGCGGGGCCGGCGCCCGCGTAGGACGATGCCGCGGCGCCGCGTCGGCAAGGTAAGCAGATGCTGCCGGCGCGGCGTCAGCCCAGCAGCGGCGCCAGCGCGCGGCGCGCTTCGGCGTCGCTGAGGCCGCAGCGGGCGGCCCAGTCGGCGAGCTGGTCGTCGGCTATGCGGCCCACGTTGAAGTAGGCTGCGTCGGGGTGGGCCAAGTAGAAGCCGCTGACGCTGGCAGCCGGCGTCATGGCCATGCTGTCGGTCAGGCCCATACCGATCTCCTCTGGCACCAGAACCTTGAACAGCTCGCGCTTGGCCAGGTGGTCCGGGCAGGCCGGATAGCCCGGCGCCGGGCGTATGCCCTGGTACTTCTCGGCAATCAGCTCGTCGTTGCTGAAGCCTTCCGCCGGCGCATAACCCCAGAACTCGCGGCGCACGCGCTCGTGCAGCCATTCGGCCGCGGCCTCGGCAAGGCGGTCAGCCAGGGCTTTGAGCATGATGGCCGAGTAGTCGTCATGGTTGGCGAGGAAGTCGGCTTCCTTCCTGTCGACGCCCAGGCCAGCCGTGACGGCAAACAGGCCCACATGGTCGCCCTCCTCGGCGACGAAGTCGGACAGGCAGCGGTTGGGGCGCTTCACGCCGTCGACCACGGGACGCTCGCTCTGCATGCGCAGGCCGTGCCAGGTCATGGGCGGCTCACTGTGGATGGCGATGTCGTCCTCGTCAACGCGCGCCGCCGGGTAGAGGCCGAAGACGGCATGCGCCTGCAGCCAACGGCCGTCGATGATCTTCTTCAGCATGGCCTGCGCGTCGGCGAATACTTTGCGCGCCTCCACGCCGACGATCTCGTCGTCGAGGATGGCCGGGTAGGGGCCGGCCAGGTCCCAGGTCTGGAAGTAAGGCCCCCAATCGATGTACTTGGCCAGCTCGGCGAGGTCCAGATTCTTCAGCACGCGGCGGCCGGTGAACTTCGGCGCCGGCGCTACGCGGGCGAGGTCCAGCGTCGCCTTGTTGGCGCGGGCCTGGGCCAGCGTGACCAGCGGCGTCTGCTTCTTGCCGGCGTGCAGCGCCCGGGTCTTCTCGATGTCAGCGCGCAGCTCGGCGATGTAGGCTGCGGCGCGCTCGTCGCTGAGCAGCTCGGAGCACACGCCAACGGCGCGGGACGCATCGGGCACGTAGACCACCGGACCCTCGTAGTGCGGCGAGATCTTGACGGCCGTGTGCACGCGGCTGGTCGTCGCGCCACCGATCAGCAGCGGCATGTGGCGCGACGCGAAATAGTCGTCGCGCTGCATCTCGGCCGCGACATGCTGCATCTCTTCCAGGCTGGGCGTGATGAGGCCGGACAGACCGATGATGTCCGCGCCCTCCTCCTTGGCTTTCTTGAGGATGTCCTGGGCCGGCACCATGACGCCCATGTTGACGACCTCGTAGTTGTTGCACTGCAAGACCACCGTGACGATGTTCTTGCCGATGTCGTGCACGTCGCCCTTGACCGTCGCCATGACGATCTTGCCCTTGCTCTTGACGTCGCCGCCGGCGGCCTCGAGCTGGCGCTTTTCCTCCTCGATGTAGGGCACCAGGTGGGCCACAGCGCTCTTCATCACGCGGGCGCTCTTCACGACCTGCGGCAGGAACATCTTGCCCTGGCCGAACAGGTCGCCGACGATGTTCATGCCGGCCATCAGCGGGCCTTCGATGACGTGCAGCGGCCGGCCGCCCCTGGCTGCGATCGCCTGCCAGGCCTCCTCGGTGTCGGCGACGATGAAGTCGGTGATGCCATGCACCAGCGCATGCGACAGCCGCTCGTTGACGTCGCCCGCGCGCCAGGCCAGGCGGGCGGAGTCGTCCTTGCCGGCGCTCTTGGCGCGGTCGGCGATCTCGATGAGGCGCTCGCCGGCGTCGGGGCGGCGGTTCAGCACCACGTCCTCCACGCGTTCGCGCAGCTCGGCGTCGAGGTCGTCGTAGACGCCCACCATGCCGGCGTTGACGATGCCCATGTCCATGCCCGCCTGGATGGCGTGGTACAGGAACACGGTATGGATGGCCTCGCGCACCGGCTCATTGCCGCGGAAGCTGAACGACACGTTGCTGACGCCGCCCGACACCTTGGCGCCCGGCAGGTGCTGCTTGATCCAGCGCGTGGCCTCGATGAAGTCCACCGCGTAGTTGTCGTGCTCCTCGATGCCCGTCGCGATGGCGAAGATGTTTGGGTCGAAGATGATGTCCTCGGGTGGGAAGTCCACCTCGTCCACGAGGAAGCGATAGGCCCGCTCGCAGATCTCGATCTTGCGCGCGAAGGTGTCGGCCTGCCCCCGCTCATCGAAGGCCATCACGACGGCCGCCGCGCCAAACCGCTTCACCAGCCTGGCCTGGCGCCTGAACTCGGCCTCGCCCTCCTTCAACGAGATGGAGTTGACGATGCCCTTGCCCTGAATGCACTTCAGGCCGGCCTCGATGACCGCCCACTTGGACGAATCAATCATGATCGGCACGCGCGCGATCTCGGGCTCGCCGGCGATTAGGTTCAGGAAGCGCACCATCGCCGCCTGGCTGTCCAGCATGGCCTCGTCCATGTTGATGTCGATGACCTGGGCGCCGTTCTCGACCTGCTGGCGGGCGACGGCCAGTGCGTCCTCGAACTGGCCCGCCAGGATCATGCGGGCGAAGGCCTTGGAGCCGGTGACGTTGGTGCGTTCGCCGATGTTGACGAACAGGCTGCCGGCGTCGATGGCGACGGGTTCCAGGCCGGAGAGCTTGAGGGGGGGCGGCGACAGTGTCATCGATGGCGGTCCACGCAGGAGATCGATGAGCGCCGTTCGAAGAAAACGATCCGAGCCTGGGGGAATGGCCTGCCCAAGCCCTCTTCATGGCACCCGTTTCCCCGCAAGGCACTGGATGCAAGTCGCAAACCGCGGCCGGGCTGCACGCCCGGCAAGGATTTGCAACGCCGCAGTCACTGGCTTTGCTGGGCAACCCTAGGGCAAGGCATCCCGGGACCGCATGCATTGCTGCGCCACTTGCCCGCACATCGGTGCAGGCGGCGTGCCGCGCCTAGATCGCGGCCCTGGGATGCCTTGTGGGCACCATGAAGAGGCCTTGCGCAGGCTCCAGCCCTCGCAGCGCTCCTCGGATGAGGGAGGAATTCTACGCAGCCGGCCCTTCGTCGGCGGTCAATCCCGGCTTCAGTGGCCGCCCAGCCACCTGCCCTCGGACCGTCTCAGCGCTGCACGTCGCCCCGGGCCGCTGCATCCGCCGACACCGAGCGGTCGGCGCGCGAGGCCTGGGCCGAGGCCTTGCCGCCAGCCTGCGCGTGGCGACCGGCCGCCTGCGCGCCGGCATCGCCGCCCACGGGCTTGGCGGCACCGGTACCCATCCCCGCCGGGGCGGCAGGCGCCGCGGGCGTGGCCGGAGCGGGGGCCGTCGCCGCGCCATCGCCGTGACTCGCAGGGCCGCTCTGCATGCCGCTGCCCTGCCCGCCCAGGCTGCCGGCGACGCCATTGGCCTGGCCGCCGAGGGCCCCCTCCGCGCTGCCCGAGCCGCCGGCCGTGGCGCCGCCCTGGGATGCTGCCAGACCCTGGCCCGCGCCCCTGATCTCGGCCCCCTTGTCAGCCGCGTTCTGCTTCAGTTCGCCGGCCTGACCGCGCGTCTTGTCGACCGTGTTGCGGATCAGCGAGCCGTCCGGGCGCGTGGCGTTGCCGCTGGCGTGGCCGCCGATGTCGAGCTGGCGCGGCGACAGGCCGCCGGCCATCCCGCCGGTGAGACCGCCGCCCAGCAGGCCGGCGTGGGCGCTGGAAGCGAGCAGGCCGGCCGCCAGCGCGGCGCCGCCCAGCAAGACACGAAGAACGGGTGTATGACGGGTTGCAGACATGAGGGACTCCACTGTGTTCGAAGGGCCGGCCCACCCGGCCCTGTCATTGATCACAACGTGCCCCGCCACGACTTCCTTCCCGCGGCGATGTAACGCTTTGCATCAGCGCTGCTGGCGCGCCTGCAGCTGCTCCGGCACGACGCGCAACGCCTCGGCGACGAGGCCACGGCCGTAGACCGGATCGCGCCCCGGGGCGCCGAGGTCGACGGCCTTGGCGGCGACGCGCTCGATGGCGGCCGACGCGGCGGCCGGGTCGGGCTCGCGCAGCTCGGCCGCCAACAGCCCCGCCACGAGCGGCGCCGCGAAGGAGGTGCCGCGTGCCACGCCGTAGCCGCCGCCGCTGCGCGCCACGGCCATGTCCGCGCCCGGCGCGGCCAGCAGTACCTGCGGCCCCTGCGCCGCCTCGGGCAGCACGCGGCGCGAGGGATTCACGCCGGTCACGCCGACGACGCCGGCATAGGCCGCCGGGTACAGCGGCGGCGCCGCCGGCCCGTCGTTGCCGACGGCGGCGACAAGCAGGTGGCCGCGCCCCACGAGGGCCGCGACGCCCCGTTCCAGCAACCGGTTGGCCGGCCCGACCAGGCTGACATTGACGACGGCCACGCGCTCGCGCGCCATCCAGGCCAGCGCGCGCACGACGTCCTCGGCCGAGCCGCCGTCCGGCCGGTCGCAATAGACGTCGGCGGCGAAGAGCTCGGCCTTGGGGGCCGCACCGGCAAAGCCGCGCTCCCGCCCCACCAGCAATGAGGCGACCGCCGTTCCGTGCTCGCTCGGCAGCGCGCGTCCCTCGCAGCCGAAGCTGGCGCCGCCGGCTTGGCGCAGCGCCATGTGGCGGCGGTCCACGCCGCCGTCGACCAGGCCCACACGCAAGCCGCCGCGTGGCGGGCCGACGCCGGCCGCGGGGCCCGAGGCCACGTCGCCAGCGAGCGTGTAGAGATGATTGAAATCCGCCTGCAGCTCGGGCTGGGCCGCGTGCAGCCGGGTCAACGCTTCGGCCGTGTCCAGGCCCGCGGGCACGCGCAGCACGACCTCGCGCAGGCCCAGTTCGGGCCAGTCCTCGTCGCGCAGCTTCACGAGGCCGAGGCTCGACGCCGCGGCCAGCACCGCGTCGCCAGGCGAGACCAGCACCAGCTCGCCGCGACGCATGGGCTCGCCGGCGGGATCGGGCTCGACCAGGTCACGGTGCCGCAAAAGCAGCTCGCGTACGCTCGCCACCCGCTGCTCGGCCAGCCGCGCCGTCGACGCCACCAGGTCCGGCAATGGCGGCATGCGGTCCACGACGCCGGGCAGCCGCGATACGCCCGGCAGCGCCGGCAGGCGAAGCTGGGCCTGGGCGGGCAGGCCCAGCGCGGCGCCAAGGAGCAAGGTGAAGCAGACTTTCATGGTGTTTCTAGGAGGATAACGAGCGCCGCAGGGAAGAAAATCCGCGCGCCCTTCGTTGTCCCTGCATCGATGCCCGATTCGCTGCCCTCGCTTCGCCAGGAGATCGCCGCGCTGCTGCCGCGGCTGCGCCGCTTCGGCCGCACGCTCGCGCACTCGCGCGAGGACGCCGACGACCTGGTGCAGGTCGCCATCGAGAAGGCGCTGACGCACACCGACCGGTGGACGCCCGGCACGCGTCTGGACAGCTGGATGTTTCGCATCATGCAAAACGCCTGGATCGACGAACTGCGCGCCCGCGAGCGACGCGGCCAGACCTTGCTGCCCGAGGAGGCCGGCGTCGATGTGGGCGACGGCGCCGCGACTGGCTCGCAGCTCGACGCCATCCTCGTGCGCAAGGCCGTGGCGCGCCTGAGCGACGAGCACCGCAGCATCGTGGGGCTGGTGCTCATCGAAGGCCAGAGCTACCAGGAAGCGGCCGAGACGCTGGGCCTGCCGGTGGGCACCGTCACCAGTCGCCTCGCCCGCGCCCGCGAGGCCTTGCAAGCATTGCTGGGGGAATGGCCATGAGCCCGCAGAACGACGACGAGTTGCTGAAGGCCGAACGTCGGCGCATGGCCGCCGCCTTCGGCGGGATGTTGGACGAGCCCGTGCCGCAGCGGCTCCAGGCGCTGGTCGCCGAGCCCGCGCCGGCCGCGCAGGTCGTGAACCTGGGCGCCGCGCGCGCGCAGCGCCGCGGCATGCCGGCCTGGGTCACCCTGGGTGGCATGGCTGCGACGCTGCTGCTGGGCACGCTGATCGGCACGCGGCTGGCGCCGCCCGGTGGCGGCAACTCGGGCCGCCTGGTCGCCACGGGCGCTGTCGCCCATGCGCTGGAGCGACAGCTGGCGAGCGCGCCCGGCAGCGCTCCGGTGGCCGTGCAGCTCAGCTTCAGGGCCAGGGATGGTCGCTGGTGCCGCACCTTCACGACCGGCGGGTCGGCCGGCCTGGCATGCCGCGAGGCCGATGGCGCCTGGGCGCTGCAGCAGGTGGCGGCGGCGGACGTCGCGGCCAGCGGCGTCATGCGCCAGGCCGCCAGCGGCCTGCCGGCGTCGGTGCTGGCCGCCGTGGACTCCGCGATGGCGGGCGAAGCGCTGAATGCAGAACAAGAAAGGGCTGCGCGCGACGCCGGCTGGCGCTGAATCTCGTTCACGCTGCGGCGGTCCTTGCCTTCCCCTCGCGGCCGAGGCCGGGCGATCCGCAGCCCGGCAGCTGGGCGAGGGGCCTCAGACCTGCAAGCTGCGCCAGATCAGCCCGGTGATCAGCTCGCGCGCGGCCTCGAAGTCGGCATCCTCCAGGCCCGGCTTGTCCATGTAGAGGGCGAACTGCGGCGCCAGGTCGGCATAGGCCTGGGTGGACGACCAGAGCAGGAACATCAGGTGCGTGAAGTCCACGCGCTGGATGCGCCCCTCGGCCGCCCAGCGCTCGAAGCGCTCGACGTCTGCGTGCAGCAGCGGCATGACCTGTGCCTTCAGAACGTCCTGGTAGCGCGGCGCGCCGGCCATGATCTCGCGCGTGAAGACCGCATTGCCGCTGGGCCGCTCGCGGCTGAAGCGTAGCTTGACGGCGACATAGGTCTGGATGGCCTCCTCCGGCTCATGGGCCTCGGCGATGGCGCTCATGTTGGCCATCCATTCGCCCATCACGCTGTCCAGCACGGCGCGATAGAGGTCTTCCTTGCTGGGCCAGTGGTAGAGCAGGTTCTGGCGCGACAGGTCCAGCACCGCGGCAATGCTGTCCAGGCTGACCCCCTCGAAGCCGAAGCGCGCAAACTGGCGCTCGGCCTCGACAAGGATGGCCTCCTGCTTGCGCAGCGTGGCGGCGCGCGGCGTACGCGTCATGGGGGCAATGTCAGTCATAACTGCATTTTGAATGGGTGCACCAAACCGAGGCTGCGGGTTTTTACGCTTCGGTCAAGTTTTACTGAGTAGTAATGTTTGCCTGTTTTCGCCTGGGAGACTCCCGTGGACCTTGCAGATTTGACATCAGGCCGGCTCGCACCCGACGACTATGCCCGCAACTTTGGGGATGCCCATGCGCCACTGAGTCGCAGTCAGGCACTGATCGAGGCCGAGCGTTGCTACTACTGCCACAACGCCCCCTGCCAGACGGCCTGTCCCACCGGCATCGACATCCCCAGCTTCATCCAGCGCATCGCGCAGGACAACCTGCGCGGCGCGGCCGAGGCCATCCTGACAGCCAACCCGCTGGGCGGCATGTGCGCACGCGTCTGCCCCACCGAGGTGCTGTGCGAGCAGTCTTGCGTGCGCCACAGCCACGAGAGCAAGCCGGTGGAGATCGGCCTGCTCCAACGCTTCGCGGTAGAGGCTCACTTCGCCAATCCCGGAGCCAGGCCGCTGTTCGAGCGGGCGCAGCCTAGCGGCCGGCGTGTCGCCGTCGTCGGCGCCGGGCCGGCGGGGCTGGCGGCTGCTCATGGCCTGGCGTGGCGAGGCCATGAGGTGACGCTGTTCGACGCGGCTCCCAAGCTAGGCGGCCTCAACGAGTACGGCCTAGCCACCTACAAGGTCGCCGGCGACTTTGCGCAGCGCGAGATCGCCTGGCTGCTGAGCATCGGAGGCATCACGCCGAGGCTGAACTGCCGGCTCGGCCGCGACATCACGCTGGATGGCCTGCTGGAAGGGTACGACGCCGTCTTCCTTGGCCTGGGCCTGGCCGGCGTCAACGCGCTGGGCATCGCCGAGCCCGAGTTGCCGGGCCTGCGCGACGCGGTGGACTTCATCGCCGAACTGCGCCAGAGCAGGCCCGAGAACGTGGCCGTGGGCCGCAAGGTCGTCGTCATCGGCGGCGGCATGACTGCGGTGGACGCGGCCGTGCAGAGCAGGCTGTTGGGCGCAGAGCAGGTGACCATGGTCTACCGCCGCGGGCCGGACGGCCTGTCGGCCTCCACGCATGAGCAGCATTGGGCACAGACGCATGGCGTGAGCATCCGCTGCTGGGCGCGTCCGCTGGCGGTCGAGGCCGAGGGCGGCCGGCTGCGCGGCATGCGCTTCGCGGCGACCCAGCTCGAGGGCGGCCGGCTGGTGGACACCGGCGAGCAGTTCATGCTGGAGGCCGACATGGTGCTGCGCGCCATCGGCCAGACCTGCGACGCCACGCCGGCCGGCACCGCCATCGAGTTGCAGTCGGGCCGCATCAAGACCGACGCCGATGGCCAGACCAGCCTGGCCCGCGTCTGGGCCGGCGGCGACTGCCGCGCCGGCGGGCGCGACCTGACCGTGGAAGCCGTGGAACACGGCAAGCGCGCCGCCATCTCCATCGACCGCGCCCTGGGGCTCACCACCGCCCGTCACCTCGACAAGGAGGCCGCCCATGGCTGACCTGAGCACCGATTTCCTGGGTATCAAGAGCCCCAACCCCTTCTGGCTCGCATCTGCGCCGCCGACCGACAAGGAGGTCAACGTGCGCCGCGCCTTCGAGGCGGGCTGGGGCGGCGTGGTCTGGAAGACGCTGGGCGAGGACCCGCCGGTCGTCAACGTCAATGGCCCGCGCTACGCGACGCTGTGGAGCCAGGACCGCCGCGTCATCGGCTTCAACAACATCGAGCTGATCTCCGACCGGCCGTTGCAGACCAATCTCGACGAGATCCGCCGCGTGAAGCGCGACTTCCCGGACCGGGCCATGATCGTCTCGCTGATGGTGCCGGTGAACGAGCAGAGCTGGAAGGCCATCCTGGCCCGCGTGGCAGACACCGGCGCCGATGGCGTGGAGCTGAACTTCGGCTGCCCGCACGGCATGAGCGAGCGCGGCATGGGCTCGGCCGTGGGCCAGGTGCCGGAATACATCCAGCAGGTCACCGAATGGTGCAAGCAGCACACCCGGCTGCCCGTCATCGTCAAGCTGACGCCCAACATCACCGACGTGCGCTACCCCGCACGCGCCGCCAAGGCCGGCGGCGCGGACGCGGTCAGCCTGATCAACACCATCAACTCGGTGATGGGCGTGGACCTGGACCGCATGGTCATGAGCCCATCCACCGACGGCCTGGGCTCGCACGGCGGCTACTGCGGCCAGGCCGTCAAGCCGATCGCGCTGAACATGGTGGCGGAGATCGCGCGCGACGCCACCACGGCCGGCCTGCCCATCTCGGGCATAGGCGGCATCACGACCTGGCGCGACGCGGCGGAGTTCATCGCCATGGGCTGCGGCACGGTACAGGTCTGCACGGCCGCCATGGTCTACGGCTTCAAGATCGTGCAGGACATGTGCTCGGGCCTGTCCAACTTCATGGACGAGAAGGGCTACGCCAGCCTGGCGGATTTCCAGGGCCGCGCCGTGCCCACCGTGAAGAACTGGAACCAGCTCAACCTGAACCACGTCGACAAGGCCGTCATCGACCAAGGGAGCTGCATCCAGTGCGGCCGCTGCCATGTGGTCTGCGAAGACACCTCCCACCAGGCCATCTGGGCCACCAAGGACGGCAAACGCCACTTCCACGTCAACGAGGCCGAGTGCGTCGGCTGCAACTTGTGCGTGTCGATCTGCCCCGTCCCTGGCACCATCACGATGCGTGCCCTCCAGCCGGGCGAGACCGATGCGCGCACCGGCCGCGTCATCGATGGCTCCTACGCCAACTGGACCACGCATCCGAACAATCCGATGCGCCAGAGCTGCGCCTGAAGGAAGAGCGATGAGTCACTACGAAGTCGGGCACTGGATCGCCGGTGCCGTCACGCGCGGCACCGGCACGCGCCAGCAAGACATCCACAACCCCGCCACCGGTGCCGTGCAAGGCCAGCTGCTGCTGGGCAGCGCGGCCGACCTGGACGCCGCCGTGGCTTCCGCTACGCAAGCCGCCAAGGTCTGGGCGCAGGTGCCGCCGCTGGCCCGCGCCCGCGTGCTGTTCAAGTTCCTGACCCTGCTGCAGGAGCGCCGCGAGGAACTCGCCGACGCCCTGGTACGCGAGCATGGCAAGACGCTACCCGACGCACTGGGCGAGGTGGCGCGCGGCATCGAGGTCGTCGAGTTCGCCACCGCCATGCCGCAACTGTTGAAGGGCGAGTACACCGAGCAGATCGCCCGCGGCATGGACGCCTGGAGCATGCGCCAGCCGCTGGGCGTGGTGGCCGGCATCACGCCGTTCAACTTCCCCGCCATGGTGCCGATGTGGATGTACCCCATCGCCATCGGCTGCGGCAACGCCTTCATCCTCAAGCCCAGCGAGCGTGACCCGTCGGCCTCGCTGCTGATGGCGCGCTGGCTGAAGGAGGCCGGCCTGCCGGACGGCGTGTTCAGCGTCATCCAGGGTGACAAGGACATCGTGGACGCCATCCTGGCCCACCCCGGCATCGCGGCCGTCAGCTTCGTCGGCTCCACGCCGGTGGCCGAGCACATCTACAAGGTCGGTTGCGCCCATGGCAAGCGCGTGCAGGCACTGGGCGGCGCGAAGAACCACATGGTGGTCATGCCCGACGCCGACCTGGACGGCGCCGTCGACGCGCTGATGGGCGCAGCCTATGGCTCGGCCGGCGAGCGCTGCATGGCCATATCGGTGGCCGTCGCGGTGGGCGACGTTGGCGACAAGCTGGTCGCGGCGCTGGCCCCCAAAGTCCGCGCGCTGAAGATTGGCGAAGGCCACCAGGCCGGCGCCGAGATGGGCCCGCTGATCACGCGGGCGTCCCAGCAGCGTGTCGAGAAGCTGATCGGCGAAGGCATAGCGGCCGGTGCGAAGGCGGTCGTGGACGGCCGCAGCTACAAGGTCGCGGGCCACGAAGACGGCTTCTTCGTCGGCGGCACCATCCTGGACGGCGTCGGCGCCGACATGAGCTGCTACACAGAGGAGATCTTCGGCCCCGTGCTGTGCATCGTGCGCGTGCCGGACCTGGCCGCAGCCATCGCACTCATCGAGGCCAACGAGTACGCCAACGGCGTGGCCATCTTCACCCGCGACGGCCATGTTGCACGCGAGTTCGCGCACCACATCCAGGTGGGCATGGTGGGCATCAACGTGCCGCTGCCGGTGCCCATGGCCTTCAACAGCTTCGGCGGCTGGAAGCGCAGCCTGTTCGGCGACCACCACGCCTACGGCCCCGAGGCGGTGCGCTTCTATACCAAGCACAAGGCCGTCATGCAGCGCTGGCCAGACAGCACGCCGAAGGGCCCGCAGTTCGCTTTCCCTCAGAACACCTGACTAGAACGGAAGCACCATGACCGATCCCACGCTGAGCAACCCCGATCTGATCCCGACGACGGCTGCCCAGCGAACGTGGCGCTGGTGGCACTTCGCCGCGCTGTGGGTGGGCATGGTCATGTGCATCCCGGCCTACACGCTGGCGGCCAGCCTCATCGAGTCGGGCATGAGCTGGAGCCAGGCCGTGGGCACGGTGTTCCTGGGCAACCTCATCGTGCTGGTGCCCATGCTCTTGATCGGTCACGCGGGCGCCAAGTACGGCATCCCTTATGCGGTGCTGGCGCGCGCCTCCTTCGGCACGCGCGGCGCGCGACTGCCGGCGCTGCTGCGGGCGCTGGTGGCCTGCGGCTGGTACGGCATCCAGACCTGGTTCGGCGGGCAGATGATCTACACGCTGGTGGGCGTGCTGATGGGCAGGCCATTGAGCGGCGACCCGCTGCCCGGCCTGGGCATCAACGTGGCGCAGCTCGCCTGCTTCCTGCTGTTCTGGCTGCTGCAGTTCTGGTTCGTCGTGCACGGCATCGACGCCATCCGCAAGCTGGAGACCTACACGGCGCCGCTGAAGATCGTCATCTGCTTTGTCTTGCTGGGGTGGGCCTGGGATAAGGCCGGCGGTTTCGGCCCCATCCTGGACCAGCCCTCGGCCTTCGTCGAAGGCGGCAAGAAGGCGGGCCAGTTCGCCGCCGTGTTCTGGCCGTCGCTGACCGCCATGGTGGGCTTCTGGGCGACCCTCGCGCTGAACATCCCCGACTTCACGCGCTTCGCGAGGACGCAGCGCGACCAGTTCGTGGGTCAGGCCATCGGCCTGCCCGCACCCATGGGCCTGCTGGCCGCTCTGGCCGTGTTCGTCACGTCGGCCACCGTGGTCATCTACGGCAAGGCGCTGTGGGACCCGGTGGACCTGGCCGCCCGCATGACCGGCGCGGCGGTGCTCATCGCGCTGATCGTGCTGCTGATCGACACGGTCAGCGTCAACCTGGCTGCCAACCTCGTCGGACCGGCCTACGACTTCTCGGCGCTGGCGCCGGGCAAGGTGAGCTACAAGCTGGGCGGCATCATCACCTGCGGCATCGCCATCGCGATGATGCCGTGGAAGATCCTGGCCTCCACCGAGGGCTACATCTTCACCTGGCTGATCGGCTACTCCGCGTTGCTGGGGCCGGTGGCCGGCATCCTCATCGTCGACTACTACCTGCTGCGCAAGACCGAACTGGTCGTCGACGAACTCTACCGCGAGGGTGGCCGCTACAGCTATCGCGGCGGCTGGAACACGGCCGCCGTCATCGCCTTCGCCGTCGGCGTCGCGCCCAACATCCCCGGCTTCCTGAATGCGGCGTTCCCGGCCGCTTTCCCCGAGGTCGGCGCGGCGTTCAAGACCGTCTACACCTATGCCTGGTTCGCCGGCCTCGCGCTCGCGGCCATCGTCTACGGCGTGCTGATGGCCGGCAAGGCCCAACCCCAACCGCTCACGAGGAGCGCGACATGACATCCCTGCTGATCCGCGGTGCAACGGTCGTCAACGCCGACGCCGAATCGCGCACCGACGTGCTGTGCGTCGACGGCCGCATCGCTGCCCTCGGCGATCGCGCTTCCAAGGAGGCCCCGGGCGGCACCGAGACGCTGGACGGCACCGGCCAATACCTGATTCCCGGCGGCATCGACCCGCATACGCACATGCAGCTGCCCTTCATGGGCACGGTCACGCAGGACGACTTCTTCACCGGCACCGCGGCCGCGCTGGCCGGTGGCACCACGTCCATCATCGACTTCGTCATCCCCAACCCGCAGCAGCCTCTGATGGACGCCTACCGCACCTGGCGCGGCTGGGCCGAGAAGAGCGCGGCGGACTACGCCTTCCACGTCGCCGTGACCTGGTGGGACAAGACCGTCAGCGACGACATGGGCACCCTCGTTCGCGAGGAAGGCGTCAACAGCTTCAAGCACTTCATGGCCTACAAGAACGCCATCATGTGCGACGACGAGACGCTGGTGAACAGCTTCAAGCGCGCGCTCGAACTCGGCGCCATGCCGACGGTGCACGCCGAGAACGGCGAGCTGGTCTACCTGCTGCAGGCCGAGGTCGCCAAGATGGGCATCACCGGCCCCGAGGGCCACCCGCTGAGCCGCCCGCCCATGGTGGAGGGCGAGGCCGCCAACCGCGCCATCGCCATTGCCGACGTGCTGGGCGTGCCCATCTACATCGTGCATGTGTCCTGCATCGAGAGCGCCGAAGCCATCGCCCGGGCGCGCGCCCGCGGCCAACGCGTCTATGGCGAGGTGCTGGCCGGCCATCTGCTCATCGACGACAGCGTCTACCGCGACCCCGACTTCGCGACCGCCGCGGCCTACGTGATGAGCCCGCCGTTCCGTCCCAAGATCCACCAGGAGTTCCTGTGGCGCGGTCTGCAGTCGGGCCAGCTGCACACGACGGCCACCGACCATTGCACCTTCTGCGCCAGCCAGAAGGCGGCCGGCAAGGACAACTTCGCCAAGATCCCCAACGGCTGCGGCGGCGTCGAGGAACGCATGGCCGTGCTGTGGGACGCCGGCGTCAACTCCGGGCGGCTCACGCCCAGCGAGTTCGTCGCCATCACATCCGCCAACGCGGCCAAGCTCTTCAACATGTACCCGCGCAAGGGCGTCATCAAGGAAGGCGCCGACGCCGACCTCGTGCTGTGGGACCCGGCCGGCACCAAGACGCTGTCTGCCAGGACGCAATTCTCGAGGAACGACTTCAACATCTTCGAGGGCCGCACCGTGCGCGGCATCCCCAGCCACACCATCAGCCAGGGCCGCGTCATGTTCGCCAACGGCGACCTGCGTGCCGAGCAAGGCAAGGGCCGCTACCTGAAGCGGCCCGCCTTCGGTCCGCAGTTCGATGCGGCGTCCAAGCGCGCCGCCGACCTCGCCCCCACCGCCGTCGCAAGGTGAGCATGCAGACCGTCGTCCCGCAGCTGCGCATGACCCAGGCCGACCGCAGCCTGGCGTTCTATGTCGGCCAGCTCGGATTCACGATCGACTGGGAGCACCAGTTCGAACCCGGGCTGCCGCTTTTCGTGCAGCTCACGCGCGAGGGACAGACGATTTTCCTGAGCGGCCATGCCGGCGATGGCCAACCCGGCGGCGCCGTCTACTTCTGGGTACCGGACGCCGACGCGACCTATGCCGCCTTCGTGGCCAAGGGCGTGCAGCCGGCCAAGCCCATAGAAGACATGCCCTGGGGCGTGCGCGAGTTCCTGCTCGTCGACCCCGACCACAACCAGCTGCGCTTCGGCACCGAGCTGCCGGACTGAGGACATCACCATGGACATGCCCACCACCAAGACCGACATCACGACGCTGCGCGTCAACGGCCAGCGCCTGTGGGACTCGCTGATGGAGCTGGCGAAGATCGGCGCCACCGACAAGGGCGGGGTCTGCCGCCTGACGCTGACCGACCTCGACAAGCAGGGCCGCGACCTCGTCACGCGCTGGGCGCGCGAGGCCGGCATGACGGTCACCATCGACCAGATCGGCAACGGCTTCATGCGCCGCGCCGGCCGCAACGACAGCCTGCCACCCATCATGACCGGCAGCCACATCGACACCCAGCCCACCGGAGGCAAGTTCGACGGCAACTATGGCGTGCTTGCCGGCATCGAGGTGGTGCGCACGCTGAACGACCACGGCATAGAGACCGAGGCCCCCATCGAGGTCGCCTTCTGGACCAACGAGGAAGGCTCGCGCTTCGTGCCTGTCATGATGGGTTCAGGCGTGTTCGCCAAGGCCTTCACGCTGGAGCACGCCTACGCCGCCACTGACACCGAAGGCAAGACGGTGAAGGGCGAACTGGAGCGCATCGGCTACGTCGGCGACCAGGTTCCCGGCGACCACCCCATCGGGGCCTACTTCGAGACCCATATCGAGCAGGGCCCGGTGCTGGAAGACCACGACAAGACCATAGGCGTCGTCACCGGCGTGCTGGGCATCCGCTGGTACGACTGCGTCGTCACCGGCATGGAGGCTCACGCCGGCCCCACGCCGATGGCGCTGCGCAAGGACGCGCTGCAGGTCGCGACCAAGCTGATGCAGGAGGTCGTCGCCTGCGCCCACCGCCACCCGCCGCACGGCCGCGGCACGGTAGGCATGGTGCAGGTTCACCCCAACAGCCGCAACGTCATCCCCGGGCGCGTGAAGTTCAGCATCGACCTGCGCAACGCGACCGACGCGCTGTGCGACGCGATGGATGCGGACATTCGCTCAGTCGCCGCGAAGCTGGCTGCGGAGTCTGGTCTGAGCATCGAGATCACGCCTGTCAGCGCCTATCCGGCCCAGCCCTTCCACGCCGACTGCATCGCTGCCGTGCAGAAGGCCGCCGACGCGCTCGGTTACAGCAACATGCCCACTGTCTCCGGCGCCGGCCACGACGCCGTCTACATGGCTCGACTGGCGCCGGCCGGCATGATCTTCATCCCCTGCAAGGACGGCATCAGTCACAACGAGATCGAGGACGCCAAGCCGGAGCACATCGAGGCGGGGTGCAATGTGTTGTTGCAGGCGATGCTGGAGCGAGCGGGCTGAATGCGCGGCTGGCTGCTGACGCAGGCAGCCACTTTGCCTTGGTAGCAAGCCGAAGCGTGCTGCTGCCGGTACTCGCCGGCATGTCGAACATGCTCCTGGCGCCACGGGATGAGGCAACGGCTGTACTGACCGCCTGCGATTCGCACAAGCCGGCTTCACCAAGGCCCTTCACGTCGCCCGCAGCAACAAGTGCACGGGTTTCGTGACGTTCAGCAAGGCCTTGGTCAGGCGTGCCGCCAAGGCCGATCTGGCGGCGCCGATGGGACAGGCCTGACCAAGGGAGACATCCCCTCAGAGGCCGCGCTCGTCAGCCCCCCAGCTGACCCAGGTCGCGCACCGCCCCCTTGTCCGCCGACGTCGCCAGCAGCGCATAGGCCCTCAGCGCCGCCGACACCTTGCGCGGACGCGCCTCGGCCGGCTTCCAGCCCTTGGCGTCCTGCTCGGCGCGGCGCTTCGCCAGTTCCTCCTCACTGACCAGCACATCGATGGCCCGGTTCGGGATGTCGATGCGGATGCGGTCGCCGTTGCGCACCAGGCCGATGGCGCCGCCCGCCGCCGCCTCTGGCGAGCAGTGGCCGATGGACAGGCCCGACGTGCCGCCGGAGAAGCGGCCGTCGGTCAGCAGCGCACAGGCCTTGCCCAGGCCCTTGGACTTGATGTAGCTGGTGGGGTAGAGCATCTCCTGCATGCCGGGGCCGCCCTTGGGGCCTTCGTAGCGCACCACCACGACATCGCCGGCCTTGACCTTGTCGTCCAGGATGTTGGCCACCGCCTCGTCCTGGCTCTCGACCACATGAGCCGGGCCTTCGAAGACGAGCAGGCTGTCGTCCACCCCGGCGGTCTTCACGACGCAGCCGTCCAGCGCGATGTTGCCGCGCAGCACGGCCAGACCGCCTTCCTTGCTGAAGGCGTGGTCGAAGGAGCGAATGCAGCCCTCGGCGCGATCAGTGTCCAGGCTGGGCCAGCGCGTGTTCTGGCTGAAGGCCACCTGCGTGGGGATGCCGGCGGGACCGGCCATGTAGAAGGTCTTGACGGCCTCGCTGGGCGAGCGGGCGATGTCCCACTGGTCCAGCGCGTCCTTCATCGTCCTGGCGTGCACGGTGGGGGCGTCGGTGTGCAGCTTGCCGGCGCGGTCCAGCTCACCCAGGATGGCCATGATGCCGCCCGCGCGGTGCACGTCCTCGATGTGGTATTTGTTGGTGTTGGGCGCCACCTTGCACAACTGCGGCACGTCACGCGACAGGCGGTCGATGTCCGTCATGTCGAAAGCGATGCCCGCCTCCTGCGCCGCGGCCAGGATGTGCAGGATGGTGTTGGTGGAGCCGCCCATGGCGATGTCCAGCGTCATCGCGTTCTCGAAGGCCTTCTTGCCGATGGCGCGCGGCAATACGCTGGCGTCCTCCTGCTCGTAGTAGCGGCGGCACAGCTCGACGACGGTCCGGCCGGCCTGCTTGAACAGCTGCTCGCGGTCGGCGTGCGTGGCGACGACCGTGCCGTTGCCCGGCAGCGAGAGGCCCAGCGCCTCGGTCAGGCAGTTCATCGAGTTGGCCGTGAACATGCCCGAGCAACTGCCACAGGTGGGGCAGGCCGAGCGCTCGACTTCGGCGAGGTCGGCATCGCTGACCTTGGCGTCGGCCGCCATGACCATCGCGTCGATCAGGTCCAGCTTCTTGATCTCGATCTTGCTGGTGCCGGGCACGGCCAGGCGCACCTTGCCGGCTTCCATCGGGCCGCCGGAGACGAACACGACGGGAATGTTGAGCCGCATCGCGGCCATCAGCATGCCGGGGGTGATCTTGTCGCAGTTGGAGATGCACACCAGCGCGTCGGCGCAGTGGGCGTTGACCATGTACTCGACCGAGTCGGCAATGATGTCGCGGCTGGGCAGCGAATACAGCATGCCGTCGTGGCCCATCGCAATGCCGTCGTCCACGGCGATGGTGTTGAACTCCTTGGCCACGCCGCCGACCGACTCGATCTCGCGGGCCACCAGCTGGCCCAGGTCCTTCAGGTGCACGTGGCCGGGCACGAACTGGGTGAAGGAGTTGGCGATGGCGATGATGGGCTTGGAGAAGTCCTCGTCCTTCATGCCGGTGGCGCGCCACAGCGAGCGGGCGCCGGCCATGTTGCGGCCGGCGGTGGAGGTCTTGGAGCGGTAGGTGGGCATGGCAGCGGCCTGTGCGGTTCGGGAGCAGGAAGCGCCGATTTTCCGGCAGCGCGCGGCCGGCGTCTGCTGGCGTATGCGTTCCCGCAGGCGCGCCGAAAGCTCGGTTGCGCCATGCCGAATGCTCAGCGAGCCCTCACCGGCCACAGCTGCACCACCGCCCAGGCCAGCTCGGGCAGCAGGAACAGCAGCAGCACCGGCAGGCCTCCCTGGCTCCACGCCCAGGCCATCCACAGGCTGAACAGCAGTCGCCCGACCCCGTCATAGCGGCCGAACAGCACCGTCGGCCCGCGCAGCCGCAACACGGACCACACCCCCACGATGCTGCCCATCAGGAGCACGAACAGCGTCTGCACCACGCCGAAAGCCGGCAGCACCGGACCGCCCAGCGCCTGGTTGAGCGCACTGAGCTGCGCACGGTTGAGCTCGAAGGTCCAGGGCGTGGCGAACGGCGCGGCGAGGACAAGGTCGTACAGCGCGCTGAACCAGACGACGCGGAGGAAGCGAGGGGTGCTGAAGGCAATCATGCGGGGTCACGAAGCAACTGGGGTTGAAGTGCCGGCATGCTCGACCCTGGACCACACTCCAGGGTCAAGCCCTTTTTCTACGTCCCATGCGCATCGGCACCCTTTCCACGCTGACCGGCCTGAGCCGCGACAGCCTTCGCTTCTACGAGAAGCGCGGCCTGCTGCAGGCCCGTCGCAGCGACAACGGCTACCGCGACTACGCCGAGGAGGCCGTGCAGTGGCTGAGCTACGTCCGCAAGGCGCAGCAACTGGGTTTCACGCTGGCCGAGATCGCGGCGGACCTGCCGTTGCTGGCCCAGGTTGAGGACGCCGGCCCGGCGCTGCGGGCGACGCTTGCGCGCAAGCTGGCCGACATCGACGCGCGCATCGCGGCGCTGCAAGACCTGCGCGCCCAGTTGGCGACCCGGTTGGCCGACACACCCGGGACCGGCGCAAGCTGCCCGCTGCGGCCGGCCGCTTGAGCGTCAGCGCAGCTTCGCCAGCCGCTTCGCCGCCTCCGCCAGCGTCTCGTCCCGCTTCGCGAAGCAGAACCTCACATGGCCGCGCTCCTGTGGCTGCTGGTAGAAGCCCGACAGCGGGATGGCCGCCACGCCGATCTCGGCGGTCAGCCATTTCGCAAAGTCCAGCTCCGGCAGGTCGGACACGGCGCTGTAGTCCACCGTCTGGAAGTAGGTGCCCTCGCAGGGCAGCAGCCGCAGCGGCGTGGCCAGCAGCGCGGCGCGGAAAGCGTCGCGCTTGGCCTGGTAGAAGCCGCTCAAGGATTGCCAGGGCGTGGGGTCGGCCAGATAGGTCGCCAGCGCATGCTGCGTGGGCGTGTGCACCGTGAACACGGTGTACTGGTGCAGGCGCCGGAAGGCTGCGCTCAGGGCCGGCGGCGCGGCGACGAAGCCGACCTTCCAGCCCGTCACATGGAAGGTCTTGCCGAAGCTGCTGACCAGGAAGCTGCGCTCGCGCAGCGCCGGGTGGCGCGCCACGCTCTCGTGCGCAGCACCGTCGAAGACCATGTGCTCGTAGACCTCGTCGCTGATGACGAACAGGTCATGCGCCTCGGCCAGCCGCTCCAGCTCGCGCACGTCCTCCGACGTCGCGACGCGGCCGCTGGGGTTGTGCGGCGTGTTCAGCACCAGCGCCCGCGTGCGCGGCGTGAGGGCGGCGCGCACCGCATCCCAGTCGATGCGGTAGTCCGGCGTCATCGGAACTCCCACCGGCACCGCACCGGCCAGGCGGATGGCGGGGTCGTAGCTGTCGTAGGCCGGCTCGATGATGAGAACCTCGTCGCCCGCGCCGACGCAGGCGTGGATCGCCGTGATCAGCCCCTGAGTGCCGCCGGCCGTGATGGTGATGTCGCGGTCGGCTTCGTAGGCAGAGCCATAGAGCGCATTGAGTTTGGCCGCGACGGCCTGGCGCAGGGCCGGCACGCCGGTCATCGGCGGGTACTGGTTGTGGCCGGCTGCCATCGCGTCGCCGACGGCCTGCAGCAGCGCCGGGTCGGCGTCGAAATCCGGAAAGCCCTGGCCGAGGTTGACGGCGCCATGCTCGGCGGCCAGCGCCGACATGACGGTGAAGATGGTGGTGCCCGTGTGGGGCAGCTTGTTGGGCAGGGCGGGCATGGTGAGCGCATTTTGCAAGGGCCGGTGCGCCCTGCCCGCCGCAGGACGCTGTCAGCCGTGCGGCGGCCCGCCCCGCAGGCAGCGCCGCGCCGCCAGCGCAATCGGAAAGCCGAAAACGAGGCAATGCGCGGCAATGGCCGCGGCGTCCAGCCTGGGTGGCCAGAACGGCGTGTGCAGCGCAGACAGCGGCAGCACGACCTGGTTCATTCCGAAGTAGACGACCAAGCCATAGACCAGGCCGGCCACCGCAGCATGGCGCAGCAGCGCGCGCAGGCGCAGCGCGGCGACGCAGAACAGCGCTGCCCAGATCAGCGCGATGCCGTAGTGCAGCGCAACGCCCAGCGCGAACATGGCCTCTCCGCCGCCGAAGGCCGCCTCACGGCCGATAAGACCGGCGGCGACACCCTGGAAGACGCGCAGCTCCATGCCGTAGTAGCTCAGCGCGAAGACGAGGTCGCCCGTGCCGGCCAGGAGGCCACCCCAGAGGATGGCGCGGGTCAGCGGCTTCATGACAGCGGCCCCGGCGGGCCCTTGAGCTCGACAACGTTGCCTTCGGGGTCGGCCAGGTAGATGGACGGCCCCTCGCCATCGGCGCCGTAGCGGCTCTCCGTCTTGCCGGCATCGATGCCGTGCGCTTGCAGACGGGCGCGGATGGCGGTCTCGTCGAAGGGGGTGACGCGCAGGCAGAAATGGTCCAGGTTACGGCCCTCGGCGCCAGGCGCCGCGCCACCCGTGCGGCCGAGCTTGCCATCCACCGACACGAGGTCGATCAGCGAGCCGCCGGCGCGCAGCTGCACCAGGCCGATCTCGTCCAGGCGGCGCTCCACCGTGCAGCACAACGTATCAACATAGAAGCGCAGCATCGCGTCGAGGTCGACGACGCGCAGCACGAGATGGTCAATGCCTTGCAGGTTCAGCATGCGGGGCGTTTCGGGCGATGGCAGCAGCATGATGCCGTGTCACCCCCATGCCGGAAGTGACAACGGGTTTATCCCGAGTAACGACCCGGCCTGCTCGCGCTCAATAGCTGCATGCAAGCCCTGCAGGCCCTCACACCATGTACCCCGTCATGAGCTGGCTGACCCGCCTCGGCTTCGTCACCCCGGCCGCGTGCGCACTGGGCGACGAGGCCGCGCTGCTGGCGCGCCTGGCCGACGGCGATGCCGACGCACTGGCGCTGCTCTACCGGCGCGAGAGCGGCTCGGTCTATCGCTACGCCCTCGCGCTGGCCGGCGACGAGGCCGCAGCCCTGGACGCCGTGCAGGAGGCCTTCGCGCAGTTGCTGCGCGGCCCGCAGACCTACCAGGCCGGCCGCGGCTCGCTGGGCGCCTACCTTGCCGGCATGGCCCGGCATCAGCTGCTGAGCCAATGGCGCGACGCGCGACGCCATGTGCCGCTGGACGATGCGCTGGACGCCGACGAAGCCGTGCCGGCCAGCGACGCCCGGTTGAACCAGGCCCAGCAGCAGGACGGCCTGTGGGCCGCCATCCGGCGCCTCAGCTGGCCGCAGCGCGAGGCCATCGTGCTGGTGGATCTGCAGGAGCGCAGCTACGAGGACGCCGCCGCCATCGCCGGCATCAGCGTGGACGTGCTCCGCACCCGCCTGCACCGTGCCCGCCAGCGCCTGGCCGACCTGCTGGCCGTGAGAGAAGGATCATGAGCAAGATCGACGACAACACCCCCACCTGGCTGCTGCCGGCGCGCGCGGAGTTCGCCCGGCTGCGGCCCGAGGCCGGGCAGGACGCCGCGCTGCTGGCCCGCCTGACCGACCAGCAACGCCTGCTGCGGGACCGCCGCCGCTGCGCCGAGATGGTCAAGACGGCCGAGGCCCATGAGCCGCGCTGGTTGCGCCGCCTGGCCTGGGGCGGCGGCGCCCTCGGCGCCACGGCCGCCGTGCTGCTGAGCGCCATGCTGCTGCTGGACCCGCCCGACATCCAGGCGGCCCGGGTCACACCGGCCGGCAGCGGCTTCATCCCCCTGGTGCCGGAGGGCGAGCTCCGCCAGGCCCTGGCAGCCGGCCGCGGCGCCGCCGTCTGGCTGCAGCCCACCGAGCTGCCGCGCGAGCGCCTGGCCCTGCTGGGCCTGCCCTTCGACGCCGCGCGTGCCGACGAGACGGTGCATGCCGAGCTGATGCTGGACCCAGGCGGGCAGTTGCTGGCCGTGCGCATCCTGAACTGAACTGTTGACGACGGAGAACGACATGAAGACATCCCTGACCGGCCTGGCGCTGTGCGCTCTCGGCGCGTCGCTTGCCGCATCGGCCGCCACCGAGGCCGACCGGCCGGCGGAGCGCGGCGCCGAACGCGACCTCACGCGCCATGTGCAGCTGGCCCTGTCCGACCTGCCCGTGCGCATCGCGCTGGGCGACCAGGCCCTGGCCTTTGCCGGCCGCGAGCTGGGGGGCGAGCGCGTCGTACGCGGCGCACCCTACTGCGCGACGGCCGTGCACGAGAACGTGCAGTCGCTGGCCGACGGCAACCGCATCGTTCGCAGGCAGCAAAGCCAGCTCTGCCGCGACGGCGAGGGGCGCACGCGCCGCGAGGTCCAGCGCGAGGGCGGCCCAAGGGTCGTCTACCTGAACGACCCGGTGGCCAAGACCAGCTGGGTCATCTATCCGGACGAGAAGCGCGCGCAGAAGCTGCGCGGCTCGGCGGGCTGGGCGCCCGATGCGGACGCGGCTGCCCACGCCGCCTGGCAGGCCTCCATGCAGGACTGGGGCGAGCGCATGAAGGAGCAGGCCGCGCGCTGGAAGGAATGGGGAGCCCGGGTGGCCGAGCAGGCGCGCAGCGCGGACGCCGAGCGCGTGCGCGCCCGTGCGCAGGCGGGCGAGCCCGGCATCGTCATCGAGCGCGAGCTGGCCGCGCCCACGGCGCCGGCCTCCGGCGCCGTGGAGCGCCGCCGCGAACTGCGCGTCATCCGCGCCAGTGAACTGCCGGCCCCGCCCGCGCCGCCGGCCCCAATGGCCACACCCGCACCGCCCATGCCGCCCATGCCACCCATGCCGCTGCTGCAGGGCCTGACGCTGCCGCCGCGTGAGGGCGGCACGACGACGGAGCTGCCTCCGCGCGAGATCGAGGGCCTCAAGGTCAACGGCGAGCGCACGACCTGGACCATCGAGGCCGGAAGGATCGGCAACGAGAAACCCATCGTCAGCACGCGCGAGGTCTGGCGCAGCCCCGAGCTGATGCTGACCGTCATGAGCCGTGATGCCGACCCGCGCCAGGGCGAGCAGAACTACCGGCTGGAGAAGATCAGGCGCGGCGAGCCCGACCCGGCGCTGATGAAGCCGCCGGCCGACTACGGCGAGGGCCCACGCCGCAGCACCTGGCCGGCCGCGAGCGCGCCGACGCGCTCGTCCTGAGCCTCACGCCGCTGGCGTCGCCGGCACAGCTGGCTTGAGCATGGCCGCGAGGTTCTGGGCCATGCCGGTGATGCCATGGTTGGACAGGCCCGCGTCCTGCATGACGGCGTCGACGATGGGCTTGGCGATCTGGTACTGCAGTGCCGAGTTCATCACCTGCTCAGGGAAGGTGCCGGCGGCTGCACCGCCGCCCTCGACGCCACCGCCCTGCCCCGGCATGCCGTTCACCTGCACGATGCGGATGGAGTCGATGTTCTCCATCGGCTTCACGGCCTCGGCCAGGATGGTGGGCAACTGCTGCAGCAGCTGCGTGCGCACCTGCAGGTCGATCTGCGCGGCGGACAGCATGTTCAGCGCCTCGTTGATTGCACGGCGGCCCTCGGCCTCGGCGATCGCGGCGGCCTGCTTGGCCCTGGCCTCGATGGTCAGCGCCTCGGCGCGATCGATGGCGGCCTCCTTCTCGGCGGACGCCGACACCTTCACCGCAATGGCATTCTGCTCCGCGTCCTTGCTGGCCTCGATGAGCTGGATCGCCTTGTCGCGCTCGGCCACCGCCACCTGGCGCGCCGTGTTGACGGTTTCCTCGGCCTTCACGGCCTCGGCGCGGGCCAGGTTGGCGGCCGCATCGGCCTCCGACTGCTCACGCGACTTGGTCGCGATGGCGATCTGCGTGTCCTGGCGCGCGATCTCGACCTGCTTGCGCTGCTCGGCGCGCTTGAGCTCGGCCTGGCGCTCCTGCTCGATCTCGCGCGTCTGGATGACGAGGTTCTTCTCGATCTCTGCCGCCTTGATCTCGCGCTCGGCCTCGATGCGGCGCTGGCCCACCTGGCGCTCGGCCTCGATCTTCACCGTCTCGGCCTCACGGCCGCGCTCGGCCTGCTGCGCGGCGATCTGCGCAGCCTGCTCGGCGCGCGCCGTCTCGATCTCCCGCTTCTGCGACAGCGACGCGAACTCCTGATCCTTCTCTATGGTCAGCTTCTGCCGCGAGGCCTCCAGGTTCTTGGTTCGCACCTGCACCTCGGTGTCCTGCTCGACGTCGTTGCGCTGCTTGCGCCGCGCCTCGGTCTGCTCGGTCAGTCGCGTCAGACCCTCGGCATCGAAGGCGTTGTTGGGGTTGAAGAACTGCTTGTCGGTCTGGTCCAGGCTGGTCAGCGACACGGATTCCAGCTCCAGGCCATTCTTCTCCAGGTCCTCGGCGACGGCGTTCTGCACCGCCTGCACGAAGTCGCGGCGCTTGTCCTGCAGCTCCTGGATGGTCATGGTCGCGGCAGTCGCGCGCAGGCTGTCGACGAACTTGTCCTCCACCAGCGCCTTCAGCTCGTTGGGGCTCATCGTGCGCGCGCCCAGTGTCTGCGCCGCGGTGCTGACGGCCTCCGCCGTCTGCTTCACGCGCACGAAGAAGGCCGCCGTCACGTCCACGCGCATGCGGTCCTTGGTGATCAGGCTCTCACGCTCGCGGCGCTGCACTTCCAGCTTGAGCGTGTTCATGTTGACGAGCACGCACTCGTGGAACACCGGCAGCACGATGGCGCCGCCGTCCATGATGACCTTCTGCCCGCCCAGGCCGGTGCGCACGAAGGCCAGCTCCTTGGTGCTGCGCTTGTACAGGCGCGCAAAGACGAAGCCGATGGCCAGCAGCCCGACCATGGCAATGCCGGCGATACCGGCGATTTCGATGACGTTGTCCATGCTTTCAAACTCCCTCGTTTTCAGAACAGATGGGGGTGCGGGTTGGCGATGCAGCGATAGAACGCCCCCAGCTTGCGCACGATCAGGATCTGCGCCCCCTCCTCGAACACCTCGTCGTCCAGGTCGGGCTCGACCATCAGATAGTGCGTGCGGCCATGGGCGTCACGCACCCGCGCCTGCGCGGCCAGCCCGCGCCGCGCCGCGCCCGCACTGACGACACCCGCCCGCCCCACCAGCGATTGCTCGCTGACGGCGCTGCTCTCGTCGCGCGGGACGATATGCGCGACCAGGCTGCCGATGCTGCGCACGGTGGCCAGCCCAGGCGGCACGGCCAGCAGCCCGGCGACCCAGGCGGGTGCGAAGCCACCAAACAGGTTGAACGCCACCTTCTGCAACGCGTAGCCGAACAGCGCATAGCCCAGCAGGAACAGCAGCAGCAGCACCAGCGCCGGCACGCGGCCCAGGTGCAGCCAGCCGAGCACGCGGTCCAGCCCCGTCTCGACCGCATGCTCCGGCAGCCAGTTGTCGATGAGGTTGCTGGGGCTGAGCGCGATCAGCATGCCCATGCCCTCCAGCAACGCAATGGCGACGATCAGCGCGACCGCGACGCCGAAGGGCAGCGTCTCCGGCGACGTGAAGAGATTCATCGATCCCCCTCCCTGGTTGTGATGGACGTGAGTGTCACGGCAGATTCGATAAGGTCCGGACGGCATTCGGGCCGAGCCCGAGCAGTCCCGTCACGGGGAGCCCCCCCTGGAGAAGGGGCTTCATCGCCTCAAGCCTGACCCGCCTTGATCTGGGCCATGCGCTCGGCGATCTTGTGGTCACGCACGAGATCGTCCAGTTCGCGCAGCTGCGCGGCCTGCTGCAGGCCGCCAGCGCGCTGCGTGCCGTCCAGGCCGGTCTGGCGCTGGTAGATCTTGTCGAAGGCATCCGTGACGCGGCCCAGGCGCTGCTCCACGCTCACCTGCCCCAGCGGCTGGGCGGCCGACTCGGCGGCCGCGCGGCTCTTGCGGAACTCTGCCAGCGCCTCCTGCATCTCGCGCTTCTTCGCCAGCAGCGCCGCGGTGAAGCCCTGCAGCTCCTGCTCCTGGCGGGCCAGGTCGGCCAGCGTCGTCTCCAGTACGGGAATCTGCGCCTCGATGTCGATCTGGCGCGACACGGCCGCACGCGCCAGATCCTCGCGCTGCTGGGCCAGGGCCTGCGAGACCTGGTCGCGCAGCTCTTGATGGCTGCGGTTGAGCTTGGCGTGCTGCTGCTGGGCCAGATGCCGGTTGGCGCTGACGACACCCAGCTCGTGGCGCACCTCGTCGATGACGCCCTCGGCTTCGCGGATGGACTGCTCCATGACCGCCTGCGGATTGCGGTCCTCGATCTTGTCCAGCAGGGCGTGCATGCTGCCGGCGATCACGCGGCCCACGCGGGTCTTCAGGGATTCGGCCATGTCAGGCTCCTTTCGCGGCGGAGAGCGTCGAGGCCAGCTCGACGGTGGGGCCGAGGTGGCGTTTCACCACCCCGGGATCGAAGGCATGCGCGGCACCGGTGGTGGCCTGGCGCAGCAGGGATTCGCTGAGCAGCGCCGTCCGGCGCACCAGCGCGTCCTCCAGCCTGGAAGCATCGGCGGCGTTGGCCGGCGCGGCGCTGATGACCAGGGCCATCAGCGTCGTGACCTGCTCGACGAGCTGGCCCAGCACCTCGGAATGCCGGCCCTCGCTGCCTTCGATGCGCACCAGCGCTTCGCGCAGCCGGTGCGTCAGCTCGCGCGCCCAGGCATGGGCGGCCACGTAGTCGAAGGCGCCGTCATGCTGGCGCTTGAGCTGGCCCAGCAGCACGCGCAGCTTGTCGCTGTTCGTCGTTGCACCGTCGACCTGCAGCTGCGCCAGCCACAGGTAGATGTCGCTTGGGATGCGCGCGGACAACGGCTCCATCGTGATGGTCTGTGTCGCCATGGGACACCCGCCTTCATGAGTTCCAACGAACACGAATGTATTCGTTTGAATTCATTTGTCAACAGCCTGGCGTCAGAGCTTGTCCAGCGCCTCGCCGCGCAGGCCCACGAGCAAGGCCTGGCCATCCGGCTTCACGCGGAACTCGCCGAACCTGGCCCTCGACCAACGCCCGGCCTCGCCCTCCTTGAAAAACCAGGCATCGGTCACGACGGTCCAGCGGCCGTCCTTGGGCGTGAGCTCGATGAGCAGTTCGCCGGGCGCCAGCGGCGCGCCGTCATGCAGGCGCAGGACGGTGGCGACGCGGCGATCGTCCAACCGGGCAACCACCCGCGGCCGCGCGGCGCCCAGCAGGCCGCCGGCGCGCTGGGCCACGTCGCGCGGCAGCGCGAAGTTCAGTCGCATGAAGTCGCCCTGCATCAGCGAGCAGGGGTCCACCGGCGCCAACGGCACGAAGACCGGCCGACCCTCGGCGATCAATGCCTCCTTCTGCGCGATGGCGACGTTGATCACCGCCAGCACGGCGACCAGGCTGATCGCGGCGCCAAGGCGCGGCGCGCGGCCGGGTGCGGCAGACGCCGGCGCCATCGCCACGGCGCGGCGCCACGACGGCCAGGCCAGCAGGCCCAGCAGCACGCCGGCCACGGCCAGCACCTGGGCCTTGGTGACCAGCGGCCAGGCCAGCTGGTAATAGAAGCTGCCCACGATCCATAGCAACGCCAGCGCCGCCGTGGCGGCCAGTTGCCAGCGCGCCTGCAGCAGGCAGGCCGTGGTCATCAGCAGCACGGCGCCCAGCGCCGGCATGAAGCCCGCCAGGCCGGCCAGCACCAGCGCCACGCCCACGTGGCCCGGGCGGCGCAGTGACGGCCAGGCCCGCCCCAGCCAGGCGGCCGCCAGCAGGGCCAGCGCCGTCGACACGCCGCCCGGCCACCCAGCCCATGCCGAGCCCACATGCGCCGCCGCGAGGCCCCCCAGGCCACCGCCCACCAGCATGGCCATGCCCGAGGACAGTGCCAGCCCGAGCAGGCTCATCGCACCCCAGCCCGATGCCAGCGCCAGAAACGGCGAGCGCAGCCCTGCGGCCTGCTCGCGCAGGACTGCCGCCAGCCACAGGGCCGCACAGCAATGCCAGCTCAGCCAGTAGATGGCGGTCTGGCCCGCGTGGCGACCGGTCCACACCACCGACCAAAGCGTCATGGCCGTGAAGAACGCCGCCGCCGCCCCCAGGCAGGCCTTGAGCCAGTGGGGGCGCACCACCCAGCCGATCGCGCCGGCCAGCGACGCGAGCACGAGCGCCGGCCATGGTTCGGCCAGGTCCTGGAACAGCGCGAAGCCCAGGCTGGCGCCGCCCGTCAGCAGCAACGGCACCGCCAACTGCTCGACGAACAGCGGCAGCCCGGATGAGCGCAGCATGGCCACCGCCACCACCAACAGCGCCACGCCGGCCCAGCCCGCCCCGCCATGCTGGAAGAACGGGCCCAGCACCAAGGCCACCGTCAGCAGCAGCGGCACGGCCGCCAGCCAGGCTCCCAGTGCCGTCAGCAACACCACGGGCCAGGGTCGCCCCTCGGCGCCGGGTGGCGGGACGGCATCCATCGGCAGCAACCGGCGGGCCTGGGCCTGCCGCCACAAGGCCTGGACCTGTGCGCGGTTCATGCGTCAACGCCTTGCCGCTCCGCGGCTCGCGCCAGCCGCAGCACGGCGCTGACGGTGCCGGACAGCAGGGCCGCGGCGACCAGGCCGATCAGCAGCCATTGGCCGGTGCCGTCGCCGCGCCCATGACCGTCGAACAGCCAACGGCCCAGCCCGCCCACCAGCACCGCGTTCAAGCCCAGTGCCGCGGCGCTGAGGGTGAACAGCTCAAAGGCAGCCGGCCGGCTGGCGACCCAGGCCGCCGCGCCCAAGGTCAGCAACGCCAGCGGGACATAGGTCGTGGGGCTGCCACCGAACAGCGCCGCAACGGCGCTGGCCGTGACCAGCAGCACCGCCAGGCAGGCCGCCGTGCGCCGCGCCCAGAGCCCGGCGCCAGCGCGGTGCCCCGGCCGGCTTCCCAGGGCCAGCACCAGCAGCAGCGCCACGACCCAGCCAATCAGATGCACGGCCAGGCCGTCGGGCTCGGCCCGCCAGGCATGGCGGGTGTGCGCGGTCATCCACAGCGAGATCGCCGTCATGGCCACCAGCGCCCAGGCCGACCAGACCGTATCGGCCCGAACGCCCAGCGCCAGCGGCAGGCCCAGTGCCGCCCACAGCGCGAACAGCTGCCAGGCATCGGCACCGGTCTGGTAGGTCTGGCCGAAGAAGGCCAGCAGCCCACCCATGGCCAGCAGGCACCACAGGCCCAGCGGCATGCGCAGCCCCGGCCTGGCGATGACGCCGAGTGCGCCCAAGGCCACCGCGGCCTGCAACAGGCCGAACTGCGCGACACGGGACAGTTCGTCCCAGTTCGCGGCGACGGCGAAGACCAGCCCCAGTCCGGCCAGCAAGGCGGCCAGGCCGATCAGCATGAGCGGCAGTTGCGCAAGCAGCACCGGCGGCTCGACGCCCACGCCGCCCAACGCGAGCAGCTCGCGCCGCTGCGCCTCGCTCAGCCCATGCTCGCGGACACCGTCCGCCACCACTGCGTGCCAATCCATGCGACCTCCCCGAGATTGGGTCTGGGCCGCATGCTAATGGCACGGTTGCCGCTAGGCGGCGTCCAGCATCTGGCTGAAGAACTTCTCGCCGCTGACCCGCGGCCTGTAGGCCGACACGGCCTTGGCGATCGCCGCGATATGGTCGGGCGTGGTGCCGCAGCAGCCCCCAGCGATGTTGAGGAAGCCGGCTCGCGCGAACTCACCGACCAGGCGGGCCGTCACATCCGGCGTTTCGTCGAAGCCGGTGTCGCTCATCGGGTTGGGCAGGCCGGCGTTGGGATAGCAGCTCACCGCCACCTCGCCCGCCACCTTGGACAGCTCCTCGATGTAGGGCCGCATCAGCGTCGCGCCCAGCGCGCAGTTCAGGCCGATGGCGATGGGGCGGGCGTGGCGCACCGAGTGCCAGAAGGCCGTGACCGTCTGGCCGGACAGGATGCGGCCGGACGCGTCGGTCACCGTGCCCGAGATGATGACGGGCAGGCGCTCGCCGGTATCTTCCATCAGCTCGTCCAGCGCAAAGATGGCGGCCTTGGCGTTGAGCGTGTCGAAGATGGTCTCGACGAGGAAGACGTCAGCGCCGCCGTCCAGCAATCCCTTGGCCTGCTCGTAGTAGGCAGCGCGCAGCGTGTCGAAGTCGATGTTGCGGGCGCCGGGGTCGTTGACGTCCGGGCTGATGGACGCGGTGCGCGGCGTCGGGCCGAGGGCACCGGCGACATAGCGGGGCTTGTCGGGCGTCGAGTACTTGTCGCAGGCGGCGCGGGCGATCTGCGCGGCGACGAGGTTCATCTCGTAGGCCAGCTCGGGCAGGTCGTAGTCCTCCTGCGCGACCGAGGTGGCGCCGAAGGTGTTGGTCTCGATGAGGTCCGCGCCGGCGGCCAGGTACTGCTCGTGGATCTCGCGGATGACGTCGGGCCGCGTGAACAGCAACAGCTCGTTGTTACCCTTCAGGTCCTTGCCATGGTCCTTGAAGCGCTCGCCGCGGTAGTCGGCCTCGCCCAGCTTGTAGCGCTGGATCATGGTGCCCATCGCGCCGTCGAGCACGGCAATGCGTTGCTGCAGGATCGCAGGCAGGTCTCGGGCGCGGGTGTAGGCGATGGGCTTCATGATCCCGCCATTTTCGCAGCCTCGGCAATGGCCTGGCCCAGCTGGGCGCATGACGAACCGCCGCCCAGGTCAGGCGTCCTGGGCGCGGCCGGGTCTGCCAGCACGGCCTCGATGGCCGCCATGACGGCGTCATGCGCTTCGCGGTGGCCCAGGAAGTCCAGCATCATCGCGCCGGCCCAGATCTGGCCGATGGGATTGGCGATGCCCTTGCCCGCAATGTCCGGCGCCGAGCCGTGCACGGGCTCGAACAGGCTGGGCCATGCGCGCGTCGGATTCAGGTTGGCCGAGGGCGCGATGGCAATGGTGCCGGTGCAGGCGGGGCCGAGGTCGGACAGGATGTCGCCGAACAGGTTGCTGGCGACGACCACGTCGAAGTGATGCGGCCGCTGCACGAAATGGGCGCAGAGGATGTCGATGTGGAACTTGTCGACCGCAACGCCGGGGAACTGCGCGGCCATGGCCTCGACGCGCTCATCCCAATAGGGCATGGTGATGGCGATGCCGTTGCTCTTGGTGGCCGACGTCAGCTTGGCGCGCGGCCTCGACGCGGCCAGCTCGAAGGCAAAGCGCAGCACGCGGTCCACGCCGACGCGGCTCATCACCGTCTCCTGGATGACAATCTCGCGCTCGGTGCCGGCGTACATGCGGCCGCCCACGCTGGAGTATTCGCCCTCGGTGTTCTCGCGGACGATCCACATGTCGATGTCGCCAGGCCTGCGCCCCACCAGCGGCGAGCGCACGCCGGGCAGCAGGCGCGCCGGACGCAGGTTCACGTACTGGTCGAACTCGCGGCGGAACCTCAACAGCGAGCCCCACAGGCTGACATGGTCCGGCACCGTGGCTGGCCAGCCGACCGCGCCGAAGAAGATCGCGTCGTGGCCGCCGATCTGCTCCTTCCAGTCGTCCGGCAGCATCCGGCCATGCTGTTCGTAGTAGCGGCAATGCGCGAAGTCGAACTCGTCGAAGCGCAAAGCCAGGCCGAAGCGCTCGGCCACCGTACGCAGAACTCGCAGGCCCTCGGGCATGACTTCCTGGCCAATGCCGTCGCCGGCGATCACGGCAATCTTCTGCATGCTCAATCCTTGAAAAATTCGGTCGCCTCGGCGAGCACCACCCCGGGCGCCTCCTCGGCGATGTAGTGGCCGCTGTCCACCGCTCGGCCGCTCACATGGTCGGCCACGTCCCGCCAGAGCTTCAGCGGCTCGAAGCAGCGGCCCACGACGCCCTGCGCGCCCCACAGCACATGCAGCGGCTGCGTGACACGCCGGCCCGCTGCACGGTCGGCGCGGTCATGCTCGAGGTCGATGCCGGCGCCGGCGCGGTAGTCCGCGCAGACTGCGGCTGCCGTGCCGGGGCGGCTGAAGCAGCGCTCGTACTCGGCCCAGGCCCGCCCGTCGAAGAAGTCGCCCCGCTGGCCCATGCCTTCGCGTAGATAGGCGACCGGGTCGGCCTCGATGAGCCGCTCGGGCCGCGGCGCGGGCTGGATCAGGAAGAACCAATGCCAATAGGCACGCGCGAAGGCCTCCGTCGTGCCCTCGTACATGGCAAGCGTCGGCGCGATGTCCAGCAGCATCAGCCGCGTGACGACCTGCGGATGGTCCAGCGCCAGCCGGTGCGCGACGCGCGCGCCGCGGTCGTGGGCCAGCACGGCGAAGCGTTCATGGCCCAGCGACCGCATCAACGCGACGGCGTCCAGCGCCATCTCGCGCTTGGCATAGGCGGCGCTGCCTTCGCCGGGGGGCGGGCGGTCGCTGTCGCCATAGCCGCGCAGGTCCAGCAGCACGACGCGGTGCGTCCTGGCCAGCGCCGGCGCGACGCGGTGCCACATGGCCATGGTCTGCGGATGACCGTGCAGCAACAGCAGCGGCGGCCTGCCGGTCTGTGCCGGGCCGCCCTGACGGGCAAACAGCATGACGCCGTCGCGCCGCCACGTGTGCGATGGGAAATCGGTCCACATGGGACCGATTCTGATTCAGGCCGTTCGAAGGAAGTACAGGTTGCTGCTGGAGCGGGCCAGCAGCACGAAGCCGCGCAGCGCGGGCACGTAGCGCAGCCGGTTCTGCAGGCCGGCATCGACCGTGGCCACCATCTTCACGCTCCCCGCGTCGGTGTCCAGCATGCTCATGTCCCAGACATTGCCGTCGTTGGGCGTGATCACATAGACCCGCCCGGCCGCGCTGCCCCGGCCGGCATAGAACAGGAAGCGGTCGTTGTCGACGTCGTAGTCCATCCCCGCGTACATCGGCTTCTCGGCCTCCCACTCGGTCAGCGCACTGCTGGCATTGAAGCTGACCGCGATCTGCTGCTTGCCGCCCAACGGCACTCGGCTGGCCACCATGCGCTGCGGATCGTAGCCCTGGCCGTCGCCCCATTGCAGGCAGAACAGCTGACCGCGGCGCGCGTCCACGGCCATGGGCCAGCGCACCGCGTCGCCCAGCGGGACGGTGACGAGGTCGCTCCACTGGCGATCCACGGGCGACCATTTCTTCAGGCCGTTGCTGATGACCTCCCCCGTCGCGCGGATCTGCGCCGCGCCGTAGTAGCCGGCAGGCATGTCGGCGAAGGTACCGGCGGGATCCCAGGTGTTGGTGTCGAGACTGAACGCGTCGACCTTGCCGAAGTTGTATGCGGCGCCCCAGGCCCCGCGCAGCCCGAACAGAATCAGGCGGTTCAGCTGTGGCACGAAGTGCAGCGAGCTGTAGAGGTGGCGCGACGCGGGCTTGCCGTCGGCGTAGTAGGCCACGTTGGTGGCCACCATCGTGCTCGGCGCCATCCTCTGTATCCACGCTGGCGCGTCGGACGACAGGTTGATGGAGACAACGCGGTTGTCGGAGGAGTCGTTGTGGCCGCCGGCCGCGGCGATGAGGATCTCGCTGGTGCGCTCCTCGATGGCCATGCCGCTGTAGGCATCCACCGCCGCCCCGCCGGCGCCCGCCGTGCCGGGGATCTCGAACCAGGTGTTCAGCGGCTTGCTCGCCAGCCAGGCGGGCAGCACGCGCGCCGGCGCGACGGACCACACCGGTGCCAGGTTGTAGGCGTCGCGCAAGGCCCCGTAGTTGCTGGCACTGGTCACGCGCTGGTAGGCACTGCCTGCACCCTTGACGCCATGCCGCACGGCATAGGCCATGGCCGTCATCAGGTTGCCCCACTGGGCGCGATCGCCCGGCAGGATCTCGGCGGCGAGCTTGCCCTCGGTGGTGCCGAACCAGCTGGGCTGGCTGGCGTAGGTGGCGGCATACACGGCGGCATCGTCGGCCAGCCAGGGGCCCTTGCCGCCGGCGAAATCGGGCACGCCAGCGTTGGTGATGCTCATTGTGTACGGCGCGCCGTTGACGTACCAGAAGCCGTCGGCCGTGCCCAGTCGCATGACGGCGCTGCGCGCCTTCCAGTGGAAGAAGGCCTCCAGCTTGCCGGCCGCGGCCGCCGACACCGGCAGCCCCAGGGACAGCGAGTAGCCGAAGGCGGCGGTGACGAAGTCCTGCTGCCAGGGCGCGCCGAACTGCATGTTGTTGGTGTAGCCCTCGCCGGGCTGAATCCAGCCGAAGGGGTTGTTGGGCTGGGCGACGTAGGTGCCGTGCAGGTCGTTGATGTTGTTGTGCACGCAGTCGATGAACTCGGTGCGCAGCGTCGTGTCGCTGTCGGGCGTGACGGCCAGCGCCTGCGCGAGCGTGCGCCATTGCCAGGCGCACGCTCGCGTCTGCCAGGCACCGAAGCAGGGCCGCACCAGGCCCAGCGAGCCGACGCGCAGCACGTTGTTGTCGCCCTTGCCCAGGTAGTCCAGCGTGGCCGCGAACTGCACCTGCTCCATGAAGTACCAGCGGCCGGTCAGCAGGTAGGCCATGTAGCCCACCGACGGCGCATGGGCGGCGTCCCAGATCGGCGCAATCGTGCCGGACGGCTTGGGGGTGTACTGGCTGCGGGTCGAGCCGCCGATGTCGCGCACCGGGCTGCCGTCGGCCAGACACAGGTTGGGGTATTGCGAGAAGCGCAGCGGGCGCTGCGTCTTCTCGTCGCGGTAATGGATGCCGTAGCGGCCCGCCGCGAAGCCGTTGCGAACGACGGCACCGTAGGTGGTGGGGCTGTCGCAGGTCAGGTACAGCGCATCATGCTCGGGCAGCAGGCCGATGGGCTCCTGGTAGCCGGAGCTGGTCATGCTGTCGTTGGAATAGCTGAAGTTGGCCTTGTCCAGTGGCGAAAAGGCCTGGACCAGCTTCTTGGCCACGGCCCCCGCCGGATCGACGCGGGCGCTGTAGGTCGGCACCTGCTCGGTGGCCTGCAGGTAGGCGATGTCGAGGCGCGGCGTCACACCGGGGTCATCGCCCAGCCAGTACGACAGCGCCGCACCGTTGATCAACGGCGTGCGGCAGTGGTGGGGCAGGTCGATGGTGCCCGAGAAGCGCTCACTGCCGCCCAGCTTGAAGCTGTACGCGCCCGCCTTGTTCGTCGGGGCAGCCACCATCAGGTAGCCGTTCTCCACCCAGGGCAGCACCTCCACGGCGCCGGTGGCGAACAGTCGCACCTCCAGCCAGGCCACCAGGTGGGGGTCGCTGCCCACCGGCTTGCGGTACACCCACGACGACATCTGCGGGCCGCTGGCCCAGGTCTGGAAGGGAGCGTCCCATTCGGCGTTGCCGAAGCTTGCCTTGCCGAGTTCCCCCGCGCCCACCTCGGCCGTGATCCCGGTCTTCTTCAGGTCGGCCAGGCCCAGGGGCGCCGCCGCTGCGTTCCCGGCGGCGATGCGGCTCAGCCTCACCGTCGTCAAGGTGTTGGCCGCCAGGTCCGCAATGCCGGCGATCTGGGCGAACTTCAGCGAACCGTCCGGCCAGGTCGTGCGGGGCGTGACCTGAAGGCTGGCCAGGCTGGCGCCCACGGCGCTGCCGGCCGGGATGTCGCCACGCTTGAATGCGAAACCCAGGCAAAAGGGCGCCTTGACCTGGGCTCTTGCGCTGACCAGGCTGAACTGCATCGCGCCGGTGAACAGGCCGAAGGTCGTCGCCGGCACGCTTGCTGGCGGCGGGGCGGGTGAGGGTGTCGGCGCCGGGGGTGGAGGCGTGGTGGGCAGCATGATCGAGCCGTCGGGCTGAGCTGTGGGCAGTTCGGCCACAGCCGCCGCGCCACCTCCACAGCCGACCAGCGGCAAGGAGCCGCTGAGAGCAGCGGAATACTGGAGAAATTTGCGGCGTTTCGGGTCGATCATGACAAAGGGATCCTCGCAGCGGGCGTTGCTGCAGTTCGGTACTACGGGAGAGCCTGGCGGCCGAGGTGATTCTGGCGCGGGCGCTTGAAATGACCGTCGCTAAACGTTACGAACTAGGGGGGTCACAATGTATGAGTTTTGGTTATGCCTTCTGGCCGCCCGCCCCCTTGTCGTCACCGGCCCGACTACAAACAATCCCTGCCCGTTCCCGCTATGAAATCGCCCGTGATGAAGTCCTTCTCCATCGCCCTGCTGAGCCTACTGGCCTGGGCTGCTGCGCCAGCGGCCCAGGCCCAGAGCAAGCCGCTGATCTACTGCGCCGACGCCAGCCCCGAGGGCTTCGATCCCGGCATGTGGGACAGTGCCAGCACCAATGCCGTCAGCAACCAGCTGTTCAACGGGCTGCTGGGCTTCAACCGGCCCTCGACCGAGCTGGCGCCCAAGCTGGCCACGAGCTGGGAGATCTCCCCCGACGCCAAGAGCTTCACCTTCAAGCTGCGCGAGGGCGTGAAGTTCCAAAGCACGCCCTGGTTCAAGCCGACGCGGGACTTCAATGCCGATGACGTGCTGTTCACCTTCGGCCGCTTCATCGACCCCAACCTCCCCTTCAACAAGGCCTTCCCGGTCAACTTCGTCTATCCGCAGAACCTCGGCCTGGCCAAGCTGATCGAGGGCATAGACAAGATCGACGACCGAACAATTCGTTTCCGGCTCCGCCAGCCCAACGTGACCTTCGTCGCGAACTTCGCCTTCGCCTGGGCGAGCATCCAGTCCGCCGAGTACGCGACCCAGTTGCTGAAGGCCGGCAAGGCCTCCCAGATCAATGTGCTGCCGGTCGGCACGGGCCCCTACCGCTTCAAGAGCTATGCCAAGGACGACGTGCTGCGCATGGAGGCCAACCCCGACTACTGGGGCGGCAAGCAGCGCACAGCGATGCTGATCTTCAGCATCAGCCGCGAGCCCAACGTGCGCGTGCAGAAGATCGCCGCCGGCGAGTGCCATGTGACGTCGCCGCTGCGCGACGTGGACGTGACCTCGCTGGCCCGCAACGACAAGGTCAACATCGAGAAGATCCAGGCGCTGAACATCTCCTACCTGAGCTTCAACCTGAAGAAGCCGCCCACCGACAAGCGCGAGGTGCGCGAGGCGCTGGACATCGCCATCGACCGCAACGCCATCTTCAAGGCGCTGTTCGCGCGCGGCGATGCGATGCAGGCCGTCAGCGCCTTCCCGCCAGCCGTGCCGGGATACAACAAGAAGCTGAAGAACGAGTTCGACCCCGTCAGGGCCAAGGCCTTGCTGGCCAAGGCCGGCTATCCGAACGGCTTCGAGATCGACCTGTGGGCCCTGCCCGTGCAGCGCCCCACCAACCCCAACGGCCAGCTGATGGCCCAGCTCATCCAGCAGGACTGGGCCAAGATCGGCGTCAAGGCCAGCATCAAGACCTACGAGTGGGGCGAGTACCTCAAGCGCGCCAACAACGGCGAGCACAACGTCTACATGAGCGGCTGGAGCGGCGAGACCGGTGACGCCGACGAGTTCCTGACGCCCAACCTGAGCTGCGCCGCGAACAAGAACGGCATCAAGTTCTGCAACGCCCAGTTCGAGAAGCTCATCGACGAGGCCCGCGCGACGCCCGACCAAGCCAAGCGCAACGCCCTCTACGAGAAGGCGCAGGAGATCTTCAAGCACGAGCGCCCCTGGATCACGATGGCGCATTCCACGGTCTACATCCCCATCCGCAAGGACGTCGTCGGCTTCAAGATGGCCCCCAACGGCTCGGTGGACTTCGAAGGCGTCTACCGGAAATGAGGCTGCGCCATATCGAGGTCTTCCACGCCATCATGCAGGCCGGCACCATCAGCGGTGCGGCCCAGTTGCTGCACATCTCGCAGCCCGCCGTGACCAAGGTGCTGCAGCACTGCGAACTGCAGCTGGGCATGGCGCTCTTCGACCGCGTGCGCGGCAAGCTCTACCCCACGCCCGAGGCCCAGCGCCTGTTCGTCGAGATCGACAAGCTCAACCGCGACCTCGTCGGCATCCGCCGGCTGGCAGCCAACCTGAAGAGCGGCGAAAGCGAGCAGGTGCGGCTGGTGGCCACGCCGGCACTCGCGATGGCCATCGTGCCGGCCGCGATGACGCCCTGGTGCAAGGCCTACCCCAACGCCAACTGCACGCTGGCCACGCACCATACGCGCGAGATCGTCTCCGCGCTGCTGCTTGGCGAAGCCGACCTGGCGCTGTCGCTGCAGGACCCGCGCCACCCCGGCATCAAGGCCGAGGCCATCGCCAGCGGCACCATGGTGGCGCTGTGCCCGCTGAACAGCCCCGAGGCCAAGGGCGAAGGCCCGCTGGGCCTGGCCGACATCCGCACAGAGATCGTCGGCCTGCAGAGCGACGATCCGCTGGCCGGCCTGCTCCACCACGCCGGCGAGGCACTGGGCCAGCCGCTGGCCAGCCGCATCAGCGTGCAGACCTACCAGCTCGCTCGCGCCCTCGTCGAGGCCGGCGTCGGCATGACCATGGTGGACCCCTTCACTGCCGCCAGCGCGGACCCCACCCGGGTTCGCGTGCGCTCCCTGTCACCGGCCGTGCCCGTGCAGCTCTATCTGCTCAGCGCCGCCAGCGCACCGCTGGGCCAGGCCGCGCGCCGCCTCGTCAAATTCATCACTGCCGCCGCCCACGAGCATCTGGCCCGATTGCCGCGACCCTTGCCTTGAACACCCTGAACATCGAAGACATTGCCAGCCATCCGGACTTCCGGCGCCTGGCCACGCTGCAGCACGGTATCGCCGTGGACCTGCGCTACGCGAGCGCCGACAACTTCGTCGGTCACGCCGTCTACGACGGCATCGATTGCCACTGGCTGCGCCGCGAGGCCGCCGGCGCACTGGAGAAGGCCGCTGCCTGGCTGCACGAGCACCGCCCTGGCTACCGGCTGATGGTGCTGGACGCGTTGCGCCCCCAGCGCGTGCAGCAGCGCCTGTGGGACGAATTGCAGGGCACGCCGCTGACCATGTACCTCGCTCCCCCTGAGCGCGGCTCCATCCACAGCTACGGCATGGCCGTGGACCTGACGCTGCTCGACCCGGCGGGCCGCGAGGTCGACATGGGCAGCGGCTTCGACGAGATGACGCTGGCCTCCCACCCCGACCACGAGGTCGAGCACCTGGCGCTGGGCGTGCTCGGGCCCGAGCACCTGGTCGAGCGCGGCTGGCTGCGCGCGGCCATGCGCGAAGCGGGCTTTCAGGGCATCGCCACCGAATGGTGGCACTTCGACTTCGGCGACCGCGTGGCGGTGCGGCGCGATCTGCCGCGGGTGCTGTGACCGTGGATCAGGCCTCGGGCGCGTGGCACACCGCTTCGAGGTTGTGCCCGTCCGGCCCGATGACGAAGGCGGCGTCGTAGTTGGCGTGCTACCTCGGGCGCAGGCCCGGTGCGTCGTTGTCCTGGGCGCCCGCCGCCAGCGCCGCGCGATGGAAGGCGTCGACATGCCGGCGGCTCTCGGCCGCGAAGGCGATGTGGAGATGCGCCGGCCTCTCCAGGGTCTGGAAGATGCACAGCGACACCTTGCCGTCGGGATGGCACAGCTCGGCGCCGCATGACGGCGCGCCTTCCCCGACCAGCACGACGCCCAGCGGCTCGAGCGCCAGGAGGAGGAAAGCCTTGCTGGCGGCGTAGTCGCTGACGCCGAATTTGACGTGGTCGAACATGGAGGCGCCTGAGTGATGGCAGCCCGCACGAGGCTGCCATCGCAGTGGCGCAGTTTGCCGGCCCGCCCCGATCGGCCGGCGCGCATGTGTTCAGGGCCGGCCCGGCGCGGCGCGCCACTTGAACAGCGCCTGCAGCCGCTGCACGCCGGGGTGGTCCGCCAGTACTTGCAGCGGCGCATTCAGCAGCAGCGGCAGCAGCCCGCAGCGCGTCTCGAACGCCGCCTCGACCAGGCCCGCCGCGCGGTCCAGCTGGCCCAGCACTGCCAGCGCCGGCGCGAACAGCACATGGCTGGCGGCGCCGGCCTGCTCGCCGCCCAGCGCCGCGTCTATCAGGGCCAGCGCCAGCTCGGCCTCGCCGCAACGCGCCAGCACATAGGGCTGGGTGGCGCGCACGTAGGACGGCGCGTCGGCGCGCGCCAGCAGCTGCAGCGAAAGTCCGGCCAGCTCCGGGTCGGGCCGATGGCCGGCGCGAAGCAGCAGGCGCTGGCCGATGGCGATGGCGCTGTCCGGATGGTCCAGCTCGGCGCGCGATGCCTCGCGCAGCGCCGCCTCGACCTGGCCGGCATAGCCCAGCGCGCGCGACAGCATCACGCGCGGGTAGACGGCGAACGGGCGCAGCGCCACCGCGCGGCGCAGCACCTCCACCGCCTCGCCGCTGCGGCCCGTGGCCAGCAAATGCCAGCCGAACAGCGGCAGCAGCTCGGCGTCGTCGGGCTGCTCGCGGTAGGCCGCGCGGAAAAGCTGCTCGGCGTCGCCGAAGCGCCAGTCCATGTCGGCCAGCCAGGCCCGCGCGGTGCGCAGGCCGCTGGCGCCGGCATCGTGGCGTTCCGCGGCGTCCAGTTCGGCCCGGGCCTCGGCCACCGTCACGCCCAGCTCCGCACCCATGCCCCAGCCCACCGCCGTGCCGATGATGGCCGCCAGCGACACACGGGCCGGCACGTACTCGGGGTAGGCGGTCGAGATGGCGCGCAGCACGGTCAGCGCGCGTCCCATCGTCCGCGGCGTGCCGTGCTGGGCCAGCTCCCAGGCATGCAGATAGGCCTCGACGACGTCCGGCGACGCCTTGACGACGGCCTGCAGGCGGCTGTGCACGGCGACGGCGGGCTCGGGCTGCACGATGCGGTAGCCGAAGCCGTAGACGGACTCGATCTTCACGTCGGGCAGCGCGCGGCGCAGCTGGCTGATGCAACGCGCCAGGCTGTCGTCGGACACGGCCGAACCGCCCCAGGCGTACTGGACGATGTCGGCCTTGCTGACTGCCAAGGGCTGGGCCCGGATCATCAGCGCCAGCACCGCGCTTTCCTTGGGGGGCAGGAACAGCGGTGCATCCTGCCAGGTGGGTAGGCCGTCCGGCGTCAGGTCCAGGCCCATGGCGCGTCGTCGTCCCGAGTCGCGAATGCCATCTGCGCCCGCAAGACGGACGCCTGCCACCAACTCTAGTCCAACGCGACGCCGGCATCCCCCCCGGCTCAGGGCGGGGCCTTCCCCGGCGCTCAGGCCGCGGCCCGCGCCGTATCGACGCGGAACACCGACACCGCCTCGGTCAGCAGCCGGGCCTGCTGGTTCAGGCTGTCCGCAGCGGCCGCGCTTTCCTCGACGAGGGCAGCGTTCTGCTGCGTGACCTGGTCGAGCTGCATGATGGCGTCGCCAACCTGGCCTATACCCTGGGACTGCTCGTTGCTGGCCGCGCCGATCTCGCCCATCAGGTCGCTGACGCGACGCACCTGGGCCAGGATCTCCGACATCGTGCGACCAGCGGCGTCCACCAGGCCGCTGCCCTGCTCCACCGTCGCGACGCTCTGGCCGATCAGCACCTTGATCTCCTTGGCCGCGTCGGCCGAGCGGCTGGCCAGTGCGCGCACCTCGGCGGCCACTACCGCGAAGCCGCGGCCCTGCTCGCCGGCGCGTGCCGCCTCCACGGCGGCGTTCAGCGCCAGGATGTTGGTCTGGAAGGCGATGCCGTCGATGACGCCGATGATGTCGGCGATCTTCTTCGAGCTGTCCGACACGCGGCCCATCATCTCGACGACCTGGCCGACCACCTCGCCGCCCTGCGACGCCACGGTCGAGGCGGTGGCGGACAGCTGCGTGGCCTGGCGCGCCGTATCGGCGTTCTGTTGCACGGTGACGGTCAGTTGCTCCATGGACGCGGCGGTCTGCTGCAGATTGGAGGCCTGCTCCTCGGTGCGCTGCGACAAGTCGGCATTGCCGCTGGCGATCTGCGAGGAGCCGGTGGCAATGGAGTCGGAGCTGGTGCGCACGCGCTCGATCAGCCGCGTCAGGCTGCCCGTCATGTCCTGCAGCGCCTGCATGAGCTGGCCGGTCTCGTCGCGGCTGTTCGCGACGATGCGGCGCGTGAGGTCGCCGGAGGCGACGCTGCGGGCGACCTCGACGGCCTCCTGCAGCGAGCGCGAGATCAGGCGAGCCACGCCCAGCGCCAGCACCATGCCCAGACCGATGCAGGCGACGATCAGCGCAACGATCCAGCCGCGCGCACGGTCGTAGAGCACGTCGCCCAGGCGGTTTGCCTCGTCGGCTCCGGCCTCGTTGACCTTCACGATCTGCTGGATGCGCGCCTCCATCGCGTTGTAGTTTTCTCGCGCTGGACCGCGCAGCAGCGCCATGGCCTCGTCGTTCTTGAACGCGTTGGAAAGCGCCAGCACGCGCGCGTGCTCGCCCAGGTAGATGTCGACCAGCGTGGAGAACTCGGCGTAAGCCTTCTTCTCTTCGGGCAGCGACGGCGTGGCCTCGTAAGTCTTGCGGTCCGCGGCGAGCTTGGCGAGCAGGCCGGCCATCGTGTCCTCGTAACCCTTCTTCATCTGCAAGTCGCCGGCCAGCACATGCTGCAACGAGTAGGAGCGGATGCGGGCCAGGTCGAAGCGGATGTCGCCGGTGGCCTTGATGGTCGGCAGCCAGTTCGTGGCCAGGTCCGTGGCGGTCTGGTTCACGCGCGCCAGTTCGATGACGGAGAACGTGCCCAGACCGGCGGTCAGCAGCAGCACGGCGATGAACGAAACCACCAGCTTGGTGGCGATCTTCAAGTCATAAAACCACTTCATGAAACGGGTCCTGGGCTGGGTTCCGGCACCAGCCGGCCCATGGGGCTACGGCGGCGGCAATGCCAGCCATCGTAGGAACGCGGACCCTTCGAAATCCTGATGAAAAGCCGATGATGGCCAGAGCACCCGCGGGTGCTCGTGACTTTGTGCCGGCCGGCCCTGGCCTCCCGTCCTGGGAGGCGCCCGCCGTGTCAGCCGATGCGCTCGAAGCGCGGCCGCACGACACCGTCGACCTCCAACGTGCCGGTGAACATGTCGAATGGCCTGACCCACCAGCCGCTGTCGTTGTAGAGCGGCCGGTAGACGACCATGGCCTCCAGGGTCTCGCTGTGGCGGGCGACGGCAAGCACTTCGTACTCGCCGCCCTTGTAGTGACGGTAGCGACCGGGCGCGAGGGTCGGCAGCGCAGGCAGGTTGTCGTTCATGCATGGATTGGAATACATCGGCCGCACCGCCCGCGCGGTGCCTGGAGAGAATGGCCGCTTCACTGCAGGACTGCCCATGACGACCTCCCGCCGCCACCTTCTGCAACTCGGCAGCGCCGCCGGCCTGCTGGCTGCCGCCCGCCCCGCACCGGCGGCCGCCGGCGGCGGCGCGCTGCTGGCGCCACGCCTGCGCCCGGGCGACACGCTGGGCCTGGTCAGCCCGGCCAACGCGACCTTCGAGCGCGAGCCGCTGAAGATCGCCACCGAGTCGCTGCAGGCGCTAGGTTTCAAGGTCAAGCCCGGCCCCAACGTCGCCGCACGACGCGGGCCCTTCGCCGGCACCGACGCCCAGCGCGCCGCAGACGTGAACGCGATGTTCGCCGACGACTCGGTGGCCGGCATCATCGCGATGACCGGCGGCTCGGGCTGCAACCGCATCGTCGACAAGCTCGACTACGAACTGATCCGCCGCCGCCCCAAGTTCTTCGGTGGCTTCAGCGACCTGACCTGCCTGGTCAACGCCCTGCACCGCCAGACCGGCCTCGTCGCCTTCCACAGCCCGGTGGCCGTGTCGGAGTGGAACGACTACTCGGTGCAAAGCTTCAAGGCAATCGTCATGAACGCCGAGGCCGCCGTGCTGCGCAACCCCGTCGTGCGTCCGGCCGACGACCTCGTCGTGCGCGAGGAACGCATCTCCACGATGCGCGCCGGCAAGGCTCAGGGCAGACTCGTCGGCGGCAACCTGACGGTGCTGGCCTCGCTTGCCGGCACGCCCTACTTCCCCGACTGCCGCGGCGCCATCCTCTTCCTCGAGGACATCAACGAGTACATCTACCGCATCGACCGCTGCCTCTCGACGCTGCGCCTGACCGGCGCGCTGAGCCAGTTGGCCGGCGTGGTGCTGGGCCGCTTCACCAAGTGCGAGCCCGGCGAGGGCTACGGCGCGCTGACGCTGGACGAAGTGTTCGACGACTACTTCCTGCCGCTCAACGTGCCCGTCTATCGCGGCGCCGCCATCGGCCACATCAAGCGCAAGCTGACTGTGCCGGTCGGCGCGATGGCGGAGATGGATGCGGATGCCGGGGTCATCCGCCTGCTGGCACCGGCAGTCGGCTAAGCAGGCCGGGGGCGTGACACGAGTCGCGTCAGCTGCGGCTCACGGCCTGCCTTAGAACCGCTTGAGACTCCTGTGCGGATTTGCACCGCAAGGCGGTGAGCTGTCGGCTATCGACCCTGAGCTGTCGCTCGGACTTGCCAGGTTGCCTGCCTGAAGGCTGTCGCTGGACGGACTGCGGCCCCAATTCGCGCGTTCGCCATGGCGCTAAGGTGCAAGCGCCGCTGGCACACGCCATTCCCATCGATGGTGACTGGACAGCACTCTTGCCTGAGCTGTGGGCCATGCGCATAATATATGCGCATCATGTTGTGCGCATCAATCGGGAATCGTCATGCCTGCTTCTTCATCGCTTGACCGTTCGGCAAAGCGCGCCGTCAACCTGACGCTAAGTGTCGACACGCTGGCCGCCGCCAAGGCCCTAAACCTGAATGTGTCATCGCTCTGTGACGCTCACCTGCGTGAGGTGGTGCGTCAAGAACAAGAACGACGTTGGCGTGCCGAACACGCAGAGTTTGTCGGTGCCTACAACGCCACCGTCGAGGCCGAAGGACTTCCACTGGACGCATGGAGGGCGTTTTAAGTGGCGCGATTCGACGTCTTCCGCAATGCTGGGCCACATGCCGCTTCGACTCCATTCTTGGTCGACGTCCAGATCAACCTGCTCGATGGACTCGAAACCAGTGTTGTCATTCCCCTGCGGCGCTTGGACCGTTTTGTCGTGGAGAAGCTACCGGCCCAACTATGCCCAGTCTTCGAAATCGAAGGCCTGAGCTGTCTACTCGAAACCCCAAAGATGGCGGCCGTTCCACGTCGCTTTCTCAAAGAGCGCGTGACCTCGCTCGCTAGGGAGCAGCACCGAGTTATGGGAGCACTGGACTTTCTGTTCCAGGGATACTGAGCCGGCCTGTCAGGTAACCCGCGCCAAGTCTGCCGAGACATCGACGGATAGAACAGCCTTCAGCCGCGCTTGAAGCGCTGTGGCTGACACGCCAGCGAACGCCGAGTCCAAGGCGGCGCGAAGTGTTGGCGTCGCATGCCGTCCCAAAAGCAGGTTCGCTGCGAAGCGCGTCGGCACCAACTTGACAGGGAGCACCCCTGCCAGGACCTTGAGCATCGATAGA
>Ga0213878_10000095_pt1 | contig 46577 bp, 41 predicted proteins | sample VelepicoBEBS_R02_FD_161053 | JGI IMG/M metagenome (GOLD analysis project Ga0213878, IMG submission 161053) | Vellozia epidendroides bulk soil microbial communities from rupestrian grasslands, the National Park of Serra do Cipo, Brazil - BS_R02 | ecosystem: Environmental > Terrestrial > Soil >... | reverse complement strand
GATCCAAGCAATTCGCGAGGCGGGGTCGCGGTGCGGTCGCAGCAGGATCCGCATCATGACCATTGTTTCGGCTAGCGTCATGAATGCGACAACGAGAAGCGTGGGGTGAAACGTTGAAATCATGCTGAGTCTCGCTCAACGCTTGCGACAAACCGCTTCAACATTCAAGGTCTGACCGTTCTCCACGACATGGCAAGAGCCCAATACGAAGGCTGTCAGAGCTAGCCCGATTTTCTCGTGAGCCGTGAAAAGGGCACGTTGATCCAGTGGGAGGAAGATAACCCACCCGGCAACTGTTGCTCCAGCACGAAGCAGTCGGAGCGTGGAGTGCTGGCAACGGCATAACACGAAGCCTCCGATGCCAAAGGTATGATGGGCGCGTCTTCCGCATTCATCGATCCTGCCGGCTTTCAGACCAACCTCATAATTCAGGGGTCGGGTGGCTACAGCTTCGCCGATTTCGCCAAGGTGGGACTACCTCTCACGGTTATCGTGGCCGTTGTGGTGCTGCTGGTCACGCCGATCGTTTATGGGTTCTAGCGCCGGACACTGCCGCCATCTCGGCAAGGCTGCTCGACTTCATTTTGATTGGCGATCTCGCTGATTCGGGTCCCGCCGGGCAACCTGGCAGTTGCGGACACAGACGCGATCATCTTGAGGCCGCGGCATTCGGCAAATCCTCCCCCACCACGATGTGGTGGACTCAAACCTTCGCCCGTATCGGCACGGGAGCCGGTCCCCCGATTTGGCGGACACGCGGAACTCGTAGCGAGCGAGTTTCTCGGAGACTGAGAAGCTAGACGACGAAGGAGCAGCTTCGGGCATATTTTTGAAGTTCGCCTTTCAGCCGAAAAATATTGTCTGCCATATTTTTTGGCCGAAAGCGAAGCGCCAGCTTTGCGACCCACGGAAAGAGGCCGCAGGAGCAAGAGCGCGGAATGCGGTTGAGGATTCAAATGGACCCACGAAGTAGGAGCGCAGGCCGTTTAAGCCATCGATCAGGGGTTGCGCCGAGCGACACACAACCCCTCGGAATCCATAGAAATAGCTTAAATAAAGGATCTAAAGGCGATGAAAGGAGGGGTCAGTAAAATTGCATAAAACGCGATAATTTAAAGGTTTTTGAAAAACTGCGGGATTTTTGCGGGATTACATGTAATACTCGTGGAACATTCCATGAACGATCGTTATACTGCGTAACTGCTCCCGCCAGCTTTGATGGTCAGGCGACCAGGCGCGACTACTACTTCAAGACCAGAAACGCGGCGCGTGAATTTCGATTGCGCATCAAACGCTGGAAAGCCGAACAAAAATCGCCGGCTGATACCTTGAGTTTTGACGATTCCGATCGGTGACGGCGCTATCGCGTCGGGAACTTTCAAAGAGCAATTTCAGCGTTTTCTGGTCGTGGTTTCAGTCTTTGCCGTGACTTGGTTGACCAAAGAGTTTCGGAAAGCGACGACGTCTTCTTTCGTGATCTCGGCGATTGGCTCATCCGCTCGCCGGCCAAGAAAGTGCAGAAATTTCTTGAGACTCGCCTGATAGAAGTCCGCGGTGGAGGATGCGATTTTCGTCTTCTTGGCGGTCAGCCAGTCGCTCTGATACTCTCGAAACGTTGTTCGCCCAACGCTCTGGGCGGAAACCTCTTCGTGTAACCTGTCCAAAAGCTTTTGGACTTGCTTAAGTGTTGGCTTCATTTGCTTCGTCTTTACCGCGCTCTCGAATTCTTCGGCGATCTTGAGCGCCTTTTTCTTGTTTGTTTCTTTCGTTGAGATCCGGCGCTGTCTGCCATTTTATCAGGGAAACAAGCTGTCCAATACTGCGATTCCGGATGTCTCCAAACGCTGGCCACCCAATAACAAAACTACCCCATCTTTCTCTACTGGTGGGGTTGGCGAACTGTCGGTTCGCCGTCTCGGGGATATAGGAGGCGCACGGAGCCTGTGAGAGCGGCGCGCCGCTGCCCAGGAAACAAATAGAAAATACAAGTTCCTTCGACGTCAGCTGCCCGTGATGAAAACCTTTTTCGCAGTTTCACCAAGCTTTCGCCGTCGCAACTGCGAGCTCCTTCGCTTTTGTTACCATCGCTTCGAGGTCAGCAGGTCCCGCCATAGTGGGTTCTACAAAGATGTCGGCAAGGTCAGTTACTCCGATGAAACCTAAGATTACGGCGAGGTATTTACTTTGCAGGTCGTAACCTTCCGCGCCCGTACCGGGACCGTAGGCGCCGCCACGGGCATAAACTGCGGCGGCTTTTTTACCTGTGACCAAGCCCTTGTAACCTTCACTGGGACTGAAACTAAAGGTCAACCCTGGCTGAACGATCACGTCAATAAAATGTTTCAAAACGTAAGGGATACCGAAGTTCCACATTGGTAGAGAAAATAAATACCAGTCGGCCGACTTGAACCGTTCGATGACTGCCTCTACCCGTTTCCAAGCTTCCGCTTGTTCCGGCGTATGAGATTGGCCGTGAAGAATAGCGTACTTCGCCTCAAGTGTATCGCCGTCAAACCTTGGTAATTCGGTCGCCCAAAGGTCCAACTTGTCAACATGAACAGATGAATGGGTGCTCTGCAGTGTTGAGAGCAATGTCTGAGCTACTTCGATGGACTTGGAACGGGATTTTCAGGGAGATGCTTCGATGTAGAGTAATTTAGCCATAGACTAATTTTGGATTTTGAGATCGAAAACGAAATTCCTAAGAACTGGGCTAAAGCAACGATTCGACGTGTTTGCCGAGCTTCTTGAGTAAGGTTGCCAAGGCGGAGCGTTCGGCGGTGGACAATGGTTCGAACACGGTCTCCAACTGAACCGCATGTGTCTTAAATATCCGCTGGATCAGCGTTCGGCCGGCTGGAGTCAGTGCGACGTAGGTTACTCGGCGATCCTTGGCGCAAGCCTGGCGGACTACAAATTGTTTTTTCTCGAGACGATCGACTGCAGTAGTCGTTGAACCGCTGGTAAGCATCACGTTTCGCCCAATCATATTGACTGGCAGCGGACCTTTATGCAAAAGAATTTCGAGGACGGCAAAGTCCGAGTTACCGAGTCCTGAAGAGGCTATACTTCGGGCGTCAAACTGCGCGAGAGCACCGTAGGCCTTCATGAGAATCAGCCAGAGATGGATACCGGAAAGATTGGTGGAACTGCCGTCAAATCTGGCCACGGATTTATCTTTATGTCAAGATATCTTAAGTGCAAATTTTTTTGGAGGTAAGCGGAAGCTTTGTAAAGCCTATGCTCGCCCCACCGTGTGGAGTAGCTTAGGAGAGCCTAAAGGCTTTAGATTCCCTCTTGCATCATGCCAATTACGCGCGCACGACACGCCACAAATCAATGAGCCGCGGACACCCGGATCGCAGGTAAACCTCTTCAATCGCCGACGCTACCAGCGCCTCCAGCCGCGGGTCCAACGAGCTGCTGGCCACCCGCAGGGGCCTCCTTCCAAGACACCCGACCCTGCTCGGCCAGAGGCCGGATGACGGTCTCTCGGCGACACGCCTCCTGCCATTGCCAGTCTTTCGCCTCTTGCCAGCTTGGGGAAGCCTTTTGCATTTAAATAGTGGAGCAAATCGCACCACATTTGCTCCGGGATTTAAATGCAAAATCCGCCACTTCATTGCAAAATATTTTTGCATTTAATTCCGAAGCCCTAAGGAGAAAGCCTCCGAACTGCTCCATGATTTAATTGCAAATATCAACAGCGCCTTAGGCCGGTGAAACCTTTCACTAAATTCTTCCTCATTCTGAGCGCGATGGCGTCGCTGGCCATTACCCCGAGCGCGAGCGGAGCGCCACCTTCTGTTAGCGATGCTGCCCCAAACGCAGAGACTGCGGTCCCGCCGGGATCCATCATTTCGGCCTGCCCGATTCCTCCGCCTTATACTCTCACGCGCTACGATGAAGATTACAGTTACCTGGCCAACCCAGCGAATCGGACTGATCCGCTGGACGTGGTTAAATACATTCCGTTATTTAGCTTGGGCCTTTCATACTTCCTTACCTTGGGGGGTGATATTCGCGAGCAGTATGAGTTCATCCAAAACGACAACTTCGGATTGGGGTCCGTAAATAACCATGGCTACTGGCTGCAGCGCTTGATGCCATACAGCGACTGGCATTTCGGGCCGTTCGTGCGCGTGTTCGTACAACTGAAATCGTCCGAGGAAGAGGGACGAGAACGCGGGCCGCGTCCGACCGATCGAAAACGGCTTGACTTTAATCAAGCTTTTGTTGATTTCAGCTATCCCCGAACAGTCCTGCCCGCTGACCAGGCGTATGTTACGCTGAGACTGGGTAGACAGGAGATCGATTTCGGGGACGAAAGACTCCTGGCTGTTCGAGACGGTCCAAATGTACGCCAAAGTTTCGATGGCGCTCGCCTGATTCTTAACTCGTCCAAAGGTAGGGTAGACGTTTTCGGGCTACGCCTCGATCCGGACGAGACAGGTTACTTTGACAATAATCCGCGTTTGAGTCATGAGACAGTGTGGGGCCTCTATTCAACTTTCCCGCTGGTTACAAAGTCCACGGCTGCGAACCTTAACAATATAAGCCTGGACCTATTTTATATCGGGTTCCAGCAAGCTGGAGCACGGTATAATCAGGGTGTTGGCTATGAGCTTCGTCAATCGATCGGTGGGCGTTTGTGGAGAGCGCATCATATTAACGGGCTCGATTTCAACGTGCTCGGCGTATATCAGTTTGGGAGCTTCGCTGGGGAGCCGCTCAGTGCATTTACTGCTGCCGTCGATGCCGGGTATAAATTGTTCAGTCTTCCCTGGGCACCAAGGGTCGCTGGCAGTCTGCAAGTCTCCAGCGGTGGCTCTGGTCAGCATGGGTCAAAATTAGAGACCTTTAACCCCATGTTTCCCGCTGGTTATTATTATGGTGGGCCCCTGAACGAACAGATCGGTCCGAAAAACGCGATCATTCCTCAGGCTGAGCTCGACTTACATCCTACCGCAACGTTAGATATCGTTCTAAAGTGTCTGTTTGTTTGGCGGGAAGATACCTCTGACGGGCTGTATGACACGCGAGGGTTTCTGATCCTTCCGGGCTCGGTCAATAGTCAACGGTATGTCGGGGCATCGCCTCAGGTGTTGATTACCCAGCAGCTGGGTAGACACCTGAGTGTCTCATTAAACTACTATCATTTCTATCGGGGAGGATTCCTGGCGAGCCAACCTAATACCAAGGATGTAGATTATTTCTCTACTTGGATGAGTTACATCTTTTGAACCGGACAATTCTTGAAATGAGTATGCGAGCTCTAAAGTTTCATCAGACCGGTAGCTTGGATGATTTGGGCGCAACCGGATAGCGAACGCTTGAACTTGCGCTCATGTTCGCGACTAAGGTGCGGACTGAGTATCCGACGCAAAGCAAGAGCGGCGGGGTTGTAAGGGGAACTATTGAGGCCACTCTGTCACGTCTGCATCGATTAGTCGCGCAATTGAATCAGATTCAAACTGCTGCATAAGCCCCCCGGCGGTGAACGTGGTAACAAGCCCGGGCCGTTTCTCGGGGAAATATATTTCGGTATCGGTATCAATCAGGATTCGGTGCCCGCTCACAAACTCGATCACAAATGACTGGAACGGTTGCCGGTTCATTTTCGCCTTTAACAGATCAAGGTTGTTGTCCATCGGCTTTGCGAACCCTAACCGGCTAAAACGACCGCCGGAAACGCCCGGGTCCAGCGAACGCTTCCGGCGTGTTGACGCTTCGGCACCGGATCGTTTTTCAATGTGATTTTGAGAGAGGGGATCCTCGAAAGCGAGCCAATTGCGCAGAATTATCCATTAAAAAGCCGTGTCGCTGACCGCTCGAACCATGTGATCCTGAAGCCCAAAGCGATTCAACATGGCCCCGAAAAGTGAGGATAGAATGAGGATGCAATTTTAAAAATGGCCCGATTTCGAGCCCTGTTTTTAATCGTAACCCCTTTATCTATAACCGCTTGCACCCGGCAGGGCTCGAACCTGCAACCTTGTGATCCGAACTCATAGACTCCACTTGATCCGAGGTGGCATGTCAACCCGACGAGACAACGCTCAAACTCGCCTTGATGCTGGCGGCAAAGGCGCTCAGATAGGCTATGAGCGCGTCGCATGACGGATGAAACGCGGCCCAGTCGCGTTATTATGGTCCTTGAGATGCAACAATCGGCCCGGGGCCTCGGGAACTGAGCCCAGGCTTGAGCTTGGGTTGTGCGTAGATTACAAAGCTGGCTTAAGAAGCCTCGGCCTCGAGGTTTCGCGAGAAAATTGCGGTAAAGCTGCGTGATTTCTAAACCGAATATTCATAAGTTACTCGTGATAAAGCGATTACAAAATACGCTCTATGGCCGTTTAAGGCGTAGACGGTGCTCTTACACAGGAGGCGCGCCGTGGCTTCGAACCTGATCCGGCCCAAGCCAGACAAGCTGCAAGAGGGGGAGGAGCATCGCGCCGAGGTCGCAGCGGAATGCTGAGAGTTAAGAGCTCCATCGGGAACGATTCTCCGCACCGGGACTCATGCTCCTCTTCGTCTGACATCGACTCTCCTTCTGAGAATGATCACCGTTTCTCGGAACCCCACTTCGATGGGCACAAACATTGCGGTGGGTTTCAGCCGCTCCGTGCCCGCCATGTCCCCCCTGTTAGCTGGATAACGCCGCCTTGAAAGGTTTGGCCGGAGCAGAATTCGAAATCCGGCTCGGGGCTGGGCTCGACTCCTGGTGCCGTGCGCTACGGTCGACCGTGCTCTATCGCCTTGACGGCTTGGTCCGTTGTCAGGACCGCGTGTGCGAGAAAGGCGTAGTTTATGAGCGCCGCCTCATAGCCGTAGCCCCATTCGGGGTGCTTTGGTGCAGCCGTCGCATCTTTCGCGACGGCTACTTCGAAACCTTGCTCGAGCAATTCGCGCATGTGGGATTCGACGCACATGTTGGCTAACATACCGCCGAGGATGACCTTGCTGATCTTGCGTTTACGCAGCTGTAAAACCAGGTCGTTGGTCTCTGGCCCGAACACGCGGTGCGGCGCGACTACGATGGTTTTGTCATCTTGAATGTAGGGCTTGAAACGCTCCAGCCAGTCTGCACCGGACCCTTCGAGGCCGTCGAGATTCAAGACTCCTTTGCGCGCGAACATACGTGAGGTAGCCTCATCGGTTTCGAGCGGTCCGTTGAATTTCCATCCCTTATCCGTGGGATAGAAATAATGAGGAGAGATGAAAACCTCGAATCCATGCGCCTTCGCGGCCTTGAAGATGCGCTCCATGTTCTCAATAGTATTGTTTTCTTGAAGACTTTCGCGGACCAGGGGCCACGCGAGTCCTTTCTCGCTCAAGACCTCGTTCTGCGGATCGATGAATACAATTGCAGTGTCTTCCCATTGAATTTTCATAGTTCTGCTATTTTGAGTTTTCGAGTGGCCGAGACCGGGTATAAAAGCTCGGCCGGATCCCAATCATAACTTAGCTCTTAATGAAGGCGAGCAAGTCGGCGTTGATGACGTCGGCTTGCGTCGTGATCATACCGTGCGGGTAGTCCTTATATGTCTTCAGCGTGCCGTTCTTAAGCAGCTTGGCTGAGAGTGGACCGGCGGCCTGATAGGGCACGATTTGGTCGTCCTCGCTATGCGGGAATCTTCCTGAACTAGGTACCCAACCGAAAAAGCGCATAAATCCGTATAAAGCCTTGCAGACACCCGAAACATGGTGGCACGGTCCTCACAATACAGGGCGGTCCTTGGTGAGGCACACCGACCCTTTTGGGGACCGGCCTTTTTTGTTTCAAATCAGGCCAAAACATTGACTTACCGAAACCAGTGGCGGGATTCACGCTTCGCTAGCTTTAACCTATATCTTAGTCGGGCAGTTCCTCAATGGAGCGAGGCTCCACCATCGGGCGGCCCTCGGCGGTGTGGCGAAATTGGCTGGATGCCTGGTAGGCTTTGAAGCGGGCGCGCATGATGCTGCCTAGGGGACGATGCGCGGCCAGGCTATGCCAGGGAGTGAAGCTGAGCTGCTCGTCAACCCAGACCCGGCGGGCATCCGAGTAGGCATTTTGAGGTTGCGCCGTGATCCGGGCAACCGTTAGAGAGGCGCTGAGGCGCTCGTCCCATTCGACGGAGGCGTCCTCGACAGGCATCTTCGTGAGGTCAGTGCAAAGCTGAACGCGTAGCTCCCAAACTGCCGTTTCCCTTTGAAAGAACGCCACGATGCTGTCCTTTAAGCAGTTCCATGAGTGCGGGTGATCGACGTGTTTGCCTCGTAGCGCAATGAGATTATCGGATACGGGAGCTAACTGCATCTTGCCAAAGTAGTCGCCGAATCGCAGCGGCGCTGCAGTGTGATACGTCTCCCCGAGTGGATGGGAAGGAGGCTCGCCAAAGCCCTTGAGGAAGGCGGATTTTTGTCCGAACAGTTCGAGGGTTTCTTCCGCTGTTTGTGCCACTGAGCTCACCGCCTGCTTCAATGCCTCGGGATCATCTGTGTGTTTTGCACGCAACCGGATGGCTTTTAAAAAGTGATCTGCGTTCGCGGCAAATGTGCTGGCATTGTTAAAGACGAAGTCCTGGGTTACCTGGCCTGCATGGTTTGGAAGCATCTCTCCCTCCACGCCGATGACCTTGAGAGCAAGACCGCGTGGAGTGGAGATGTGGTCGGACAGTACGTCGCCCGGTTCGCTCGAGAACCGCATGACCGCGCTGTAGCTCGCTGGTTTCGCGAACAGACCCTGCCGTAGTTCCTCGCGAAGATCTGCTAGAACGGTAACTTCCGCCTTCAGTAGACCGTGGCTCTTCGCGTGAACGGCGCGCACCGTATGACGCTGCCGCTCTCCCACTCTTTTTGCAATATCCAGCAATGTCGCCGCGATCTGATCCAATGTCTCCGCCTCGCCGCGCTGTATCGTTTCCGCTTCATCTGAGTAGCGAACAAACATCGCTTGTGCCTTCTCTTCCGCCTTCGCCATATCGCCTCCTACGTTACTCGGGATCGCACCTGTCGATGCCGTGTTGCGTCCTCGCAAGCAGAACCCGCGCGCAAATAAGCAACCATCGAGTCGATCGTTTCATAATTCCTCCTAAGGGTTGTAATCGCAAACCGAATCTCACGCGTGAGTTACGAACGCATTGGTTGAGCTGCCGGCCAAGTCCAAGTCCGGAAAGCCAAGGCGAATTCATTTGTCGCCGTCGCACCATCTAGCAGGGGGACAACGCGACCGAACGAATCTTCGAAAATCCGAGATTTCGTCCTGGTCGCTTGTCTGTCCTCAAGTTCGTAACCCTTTTCTGTGCAACTAGTTATGCATATCGCAGGCTCCTGGCACGGAAACTGATATTAGATCCGGCAAACACAACCCAGAACTCTCCTGAAAAGTCCTAACAACGAATTGGCGTCGCAACAGTATGGGAGCATTTGTTTTTCTTTCCAGCCTCTGCCTCTTACTCATGGCGATGGCCGCGTGGAGATAGGTTTCCGAGGGCGCAGGCGCTCGGAGTTACCCCCCGGAAAACGTCACGGTCATCTCGTTATTTTGGGGATCATTATGCTCAGCTTCTTATGAGAAGGCACCTTTCTTGCAGGCTAACTCGCTTGCGTCTTCAAAAACAGCTGGCTGATCCGGCGTCCGCCGGACGACGTCATCGTTATGTGCAAGACGGTACACTGGCTCTATTGCTGGGAGCGCTATGTCAAAGCTGTGCGCCGACCGACGTCCACATCCATTCTAGGTCGGCGATTTCTGCAGCTTCTCGGACCGTTCAGCCAGCAGGGCCGTTGGCTTCGGAATTTTTAGGGGCCGCGAAGCTTGAGGGCAACAATTTTGCTGCAAACCGGATAGCCGAGCAACACTATCTCAACGTAGCCCTGAAAGCCTGGGCGGCATTGAAGACCGCCAGGGATCAGTCAGATCCCAACCTGTTAGAAATTCACAATCAAGCCATTGCGGACTATCTACAGTTCCTGAGCCCCGGTGACTTGGCTATTGGAGGAGCTGACGAAGTTGTTGATGGGCGACACATAACAATCGTTCTCAGAGACGAAGCCAAGCCCGATAGTCCCCCAGGATTCGATCAACTTGTACCAAGCGAGAGGCTGACCATCCGGGGTTTGCGCGAAAGATACGTCCGCGCCGGGTTGGGTGGTCGTTTAGTTTGTCAGCAAGAACCAGATCGCATCTCTGCGCTAAGTCGATATGCGGTTCCTGAAAAAGAACAAGTTGCACGTAGCGCCGTTTTTAGGGAGGTTTCGCTGGCTAAAGGACGCATCGAAATTCTGTTAGTCGATCCAAGCAAAACTGAGCGAATTAAACTGGACGGCCGTCTCTGGGAAATTGGCGGCGATTTCTCGGCTCCCTTCGCTGCCATGGCAAGCCGGACCCGATTTATCTTTCAACGATGGCAAGGCCTTTTCCGAATGGAACACTACGCGGACCGCCAAGGCATATTTTTCCTTGAGCCATATGATCCAGAGAAGATTCCGGTGCTCATGGTTCACGGAATCTTCTCAAGTCCGTTGATGTGGAGGGATCAGACAAATCGGATCATGGCTGACCCTGTCCTGCAGAAAAAATATCAAGTTTGGCATTACACCTATGCCACTGGCTACCCGATCCTGACCAGTGCCGACATGCTTCGCGAGCAGTTGGATGGTGTAAATGTTGCCTTGCAACGAGCCGGCTTGCCGCCCCACAGACCGATCGTTTTAATCGGCCACAGCTTAGGCGGATTACTAGCCAAGATGATGGTCTCAGATAGTCAGGATTTGATTTGGAATCAGTTTTTCAGGGTTTCTCCGGATCGACTCAATCTGACGCCTGCAGATAGAGATTGGGTTGAGCAGCTAATGTTCTTTAAGCCCCGCCACGATATTTCTCGCGTCATCTTCATGGCCTCTCCCTTTAAGGGAAGCAAAACTGCTGACCTGATTCTCTTTCGGTTCTCTTCCCGATTGGTCCGATTTCCGGCGGAGCTAGAAGGACACCATTATCGGGTGTTCACGCTCAACCGGAGCTTAATGGTGCAGTCAAAAGAGAACCGGCTGATCGCCCAACGACAACCTTCCAGCATCGATCTATTGTCTCCCGAATCTGCGGATTCCATCGCTTTGGGTCAGCTGAAGGTAGCACCCTGGATTCCTTTTCATCTAATCATCGGCATAAGGCACGGCTCAAATGTGAGACGCTCATCCGATGGGATCGTGGCCTACTCGAGCAGCCACCTCGATGGAGCTGAATCGGAACTTGACGTAAAAACGGGACACACCGTGACACACAGTCCGAAAACCGAAGAAGAAGTGCTCCGAATTCTGAAGCTGAACCTTGGGCATCCCGGCACGCTAAGCGATACCCTTGATGCACGACGGCCTGTTCATTTCGACGCATCCCAACTCTGATGGAATCGTTGCCCTCCAAGCAGCCGCTTGTCTTCCTGATTGACGAGCCTATTGGTAAGCCGAGCGGGGTTCGCCGCGCCTCCAGATTGGAATATTGCTTCCTCGCTACGTCTAATGGAAAGTCTGGGAACAGAAGAAATGAATTCACTCAAAATCGTAGAGGATTTCTGGGCAGCAGTCTGGAAGGCTCGTAATCCAGATGCCATTGACAGATACGTGGTTGACGATTTCGTCATTACAACAGGCGGCATCGACATTTATACAAAGGACAGATTCAAAGAGTGGGTGCGGCAATTTCTGGAGAAGATAAACGATCTCGAGTTCGAGGTTGTGGAGACATTCCAGAACGAGGACGGCAGTCGCGTCGCCTCGCGCTGGCGCATAAGAGGTAAGAATAACGGTGTATTGGGGACCTTAGCTGACCAAACGCCAATAGCATTCACAGGTACAGCTGTCTGGGCGGTACGCGAAGATGGAAAGCTGTTGCATAACTGGGTTGAACGCAGTTCTTGGGAGCTGTTTCAACAACTGACCGGAAAGAAATCGTCCGGCGGCATCCACTGATCAGAGCCACACTCGCGCGGAAAGGCCGAAGGGTCGCAGGGTATTACAGTTTCCAGGAAGCAGGACTTTGTGACGCAGAACAAAATCGACCGATACCCCTGGGGTATTAAACGATTTGGACGCTCGGCAAAGGAACCGCCTGGAACGGCGGGTCGCGCAGCGAAGTAGAAGTCTTTCCTGTCTTATTGCAAAGAATCAAATAGGCGCACGGTAGCCGAAATATTCGTTGTCTTCGTTGAATCCGCCTTCCCCTGACCCAAGTTGTTTAAAGGTCTCAACGAACTCGATTGCCTGCAGCCACTTCACCTGTTTGAAACCGAGCTCGAGTTCATTGCGAAGGCGCAGCGGAGCCCCATGCAGCTCGGACAGAGGCTTTCCGTTCATCTCGTACGCCAGAATGGAATTGTAAGTGGTACATGTGTTCGATCTTGTGCGCATCGTAGTAGAGCCCCTCGTGTTCACCCCTCCCTCGGCAACGGGCCGCGCAATCGGAACCATTCCCGCCCCGGTGTGCAGTCGCCCTCCAGATAAAGCCGAGGATGGTCAGCCAGGATCTGTAGACCTGAACGGATCATTAACAGCATGAGAAACAAATTCAGGTAGTGCTGATAACGCAGCCACCACGGAAACCCGCTTTCAACAGGGTGCGAGAAACGTCCGGTGCCCGAATATTCTTGTATGAACGCCTGCACCTGCGGAATCGTGCGGATTTGCTGTGCGAACGCGACTACGCAAAGCCCAGCAACGAAGCCGAGAGGGATAAGGACCGTAAGGATCTGACCCGTAGTATACCATTTCTTGCCGACACGAATTTGCGGCAGCGTCGCCATCTCTTGCGCAATTCCGCCAGCGAACTCACGAAGGTCGACAGAGTCGATCCCCTTGGTAAGTTGCGCCGCCAGAGGCAGCGGATCTTTCTTGGCATCACTCACAGGTCACCCCATTCCAGGTCCTTAATTTATCACTAGTTTACTCGTTTTAAGCCTTTTACTGACTGGAGCAACTCCTCAATTCTCAATAGTTCGGATGGTAGAGTTGTTCTTTGAACCAGGTGCGAATATGGACTGGGCGGCCTCGATGAACATCTCATCGTTGGCGCGTTTCGGCCCTGTCAGGTAGATAGCCAAGCTCACGGCCGGGGAAGATATACAGGTTGTTAGCCTGTGAAGGCTTGCCTTTGATACTTTCGATACTGGCCGGTAGTAATCCCACCAGACCAAGTTCTTCCCGCTCTTGTTCGTTAAACGCGGTTCCCTTTTTAAGAGCCGGACTGCTCAATAAATCAACGCCACGCAAGGCGGTGCCCGAAACCTGATTTTCACCTCGTTGTGTTTCGCTTGTCATAGCTCTTCTTTTTTGGCTTGTTATTTTTGTTCATTTTGCGCGCCTTCAACACTTATTCGAAGCTAAGTTCACCCGCGAAGCGGTCAGGACTTGTCGAGCTTGGCAAGACGCTCGATAAGGACTTTCGCCGCGGGGCCTGATGGGATACACAGCGATACCCCTTGGAGGCCAGACAGAACATCTGGTCTTCAAAGGCTTCCGCACTAGGACAAAGTCAACGGCTTCAACTCGGAGAAGGCGTTCGAAATCCATCAGAGTCGACGAGTTTTTTCCCGCTGCCGCTTTAGTGATCAACGGCCTTAGCCAGACGGTCGAGAAGGACTTTCGCCGCAGGCCCTGATGAGGCTGGGTTCTGGCCAGTAATCAGTAGGCCATCGCTGACAACATGAACTCCCCAGTCCCCGGTCTTAGAGAAATGGCCGCCTTTCGCCTTCAGTTCGTCTTCGACCAGAAAAGGCACCACCTTGGTCAGGCCCACCGCCTCCTCTTCGGAGTTAGTGAAACCAGTGACATTTTTGCCTTCCACCAACGGCCTACCGTCCGCAGTCTTGACGTGGCGAAGCGCGCCGGGCGCGTGACAGACCAGGGCAACAGGCTTGCTTGCGGCCAGGAACGACTCGATCAATTTGATCGAGTTCGGATCTTCGGCCAGATCCCACATCGGGCCGTGGCCGCCCGGATAGAAAACCGTGTCGTAATCGCCGGCCTTGACACTGTTGAGGCGAACGGTCGAAGCGAGTTGCGCCTTTGCGGCCGCATCGGCTTCGAACCGGCGCGTGAGATCGGTCTGGAAGTTCGGCTCGTTGCTTTTGGGATCGAGCGGCGGTTGTCCACCCTTGGGCGAGGCCAGCACAATCTCAGCGCCCGCATCCTTGAATACATAGTAAGGGGCGGCCATTTCCTCGAGCCAAAAGCCGGTCTTGCGGCCGGTGTTGCCGAGTTTGTCGTGCGAGGTAAGTACCATCAGGATCTTCATACTGTTTCCTATTCCAATTGTAGTTTTGGGTTTAGTGATAACTTACGATAAAAATCTAACAATCAGTACAGCGCTCGGAAATGAAATCGTTGTACGGAGCAATCATCAGAAGTGCAGTGATCTCTTTCGAGCTTGAGGAGAGATGAAAACCTCGAATCCATGCGCCTTCGCGGCCTTGAAGATGCGCTCCGTGTTCTCAATAGTATTGTTTTCTTGAAGACTTTGGCGGACCAGCGGCCATGCGAGTCCTTTCTCTCAAGATCTCGTTCTGCGGATCGATGAAAACAATTGAAGTGTCTTCCCGCTGTATTTTCATAGTTCTGCTATTTTGAGTCTTCGAGTGGCCGAGACCGGGTTTGAAGGCTCGGCCGGATCCCCATCATTACTTAGCTCCTAATGAAGGCGAGCAAGTCGGCGTTGATGACGTCGGCTTGCGTTGTGATCATGCCGTGCGGGTAGTCCTTGTATGTCTTCAGCGTGCCGTTTTTAAGGAGCTTGGCTGAGAGTGGACCGGCGGCCTGATAGGGCACGATCTGGTCGTCCTCGCTATGCATGACCAGAACCGGCGCCGAGATTTTCTTCAGATCATCGGTGAAGTCGGTCTGGGAGAACGCGACGATGCCGTCATAATGCGCCTTGGCGCCACCCATCATACCTTGGCGCCACCAGTTCCAAACGTTAGGCTCGATTGTTTTCGCGCCGGGACGGTTGAAGCCGTAGAACGGGCCAGCCGGCAGGTCGTAATAGAACTTGGCCCGGTTGGCGAAGAGTTGGGCTTGGAGATCGTCGAACACCGATTTAGGCAGGCCTAGCGGATTGGCCGGAGTCTTGACCATCAGTGGCGGAACGGCGCTGATGATCGCCGCCTTCGCCACGCTCTTATCGCCATGACGGGCGAGATAACGCACCACCTCGCCGCCACCGGTCGAGTGACCGACGTGAATCGCATCACTCAGGTTGAGATGGTTAGTGACGGCCTTCAGATCGTCGGCATAGTGGTCGAGGTCATGGCCATCGGCTACTTGCGTCGAACGGCCGTGCCCGCGCCGGTCGTGCGCGATGACCCGATAACCTTTGGAGAGGAAAAACAGCATTTGCGGGTCCCAATCGTCCGCCGAGAGCGGCCAGCCATGACTAAACACGATCGGTTGGCCGCTGCCCCAATCTTTATAGTAGATCTGTATTCCGTCTCTGGTTGTGATGTAGTTCATATTTTTCTTTCTTGTTCAGGTCAGCTTAGGAAACGGATAGGGCGCGGTGAACTCCTCGAGCCAGAAGCCGGTCTTGCGGCCCGTGCTGCCGAGCCTGTCGTGGGAGGTCAGAACCATGAGGATCTTCAATTGTGATCACGCCCCTTTCACTTCGAGGATGACTTCCAGTCCGACTGGCGAACCGAGTGGCAGGCTAGTACATCGGATCCGATAGCGACGTTTACTTCGCCCTTAGCACACCTTCAGCCCTGGGCGCAATTACGACGATCTCGAAATCGCGGACACGGCCGAGAACAGCGGGATAAGTCCCTCCAGCATCGTAGGATGGGTGAAAATAGCGTCACGCAAGGTCGTATAGGGCAGTCCTCCTAGCATCGCGACCTGGACAGTTGCAATGATTTCTCCCGCTTCGACTCCCAGAGCGGTGAAGCCAAGAATGCGTTCACTCTCAGTATCGAGGAGGGCTTTGAGAAAGCCTCGAGTCTCGGATAACGTGCGGGCGCGTAAAACTGCGGTCATCGGGGTTTTCGCTAAGCGGTAGGCGATGCCACGCTCCTTGGCTTCGGTTTCACTCAGACCGACCCGGGCCAATTCGGGATCGGTGAACATGCAGAACGGCACTTGGCGGTTCGTCGTCACCCGGTTGCCGCCCGCCAGATTGTCCCGCACGATGCGGAAATCATCGAAGGCGATATGAGTGAAATGGGGGCTGCCCGCGCAGTCTCCCACCGCCCAGACGCCGGGGGCCGTCGTTTCAAGGCGTTCATTCACTTTCACGTGACCGCGGTCAGAGATTTCTACTCCGGCCAACTCCAGGCCAATACCCTGAGTATTGGGAGTACGGCCCGTGGCGACCAGAAGATCGGTGCCTTCCAGAACGATCTCAGAACCCTTCTGGGCGGTATAGAGTTTTACTGACTCACCGGATTTTCCTTCGACCTTCGTAATGCGAGTGCTCGTGACGACTTCAATTCCTTCGTCACGGAACACGTCTTGGAGCACATCTGTAACGTCCTGATCTTCCCGATGAGCCAGACGCGCGTTCCGTTCAATGATCGTTACGCGGCTGCCAAACCGGCGCATCGCCTGGGCCAATTCGAGGCCGACGTAACCGCCTCCCATAACCAAGAGGTGGCCTGGAATATGATCCAGATCGAGAGCTTCAATGTGCGTGAGGGGATTTGCTTCTGTAAGCCCAGCAATCGGTTCAACTGTCGCACGAGAACCTGTACTGATAATCACTTTTTCTCCGCGAAGAAGCCGTGTGCCGCCATCCGCAAGCGTGACCTCGATCGTTTTCGGTCCGATGAAGCGTCCAGACCCCTTAAGCAGTTCTGCTCCGCTCGCCTTGAAATTAGCAAGGTGCATGTCCACGAGTCCATCAACCATCTTGCGCTTGCGATCACGCACCCCGGACATGTTGATCCGGGTATTGTCCTTGGCGATGCCGAATTCTCCACTTCGCCAAAAGTACGAAGCGACCTTAGCGCTATGGATGATATTTTTGCTCGGCAGACAGGCGATGTTGGGACAGGAACCTCCGATATATTTCCGTTCAATGACGACCGTTCGCATTCCCTTTCTGGCCAGGGTCCAGGCGATGTATTTGCCCGCTTCGCCGCTGCCCAGCACGACGACGTCGTATTCCTCCGGATGGGGTTGCATAGATCGAGTTATTGAGGGTTTGTGCTTTTGTCGAGATAGCACTCATTCGGATGCGATCGACAGATATCAGCGACCGAGCTCACCCACATAGTACCCCAGTCGATTTTCAACATCTCCCGCCTTATGGAAACCGCGTTCCATTAACGTCTTTATCCTCACCTGGCTGGCCGGGCGTCGGACGGAGGCGAGAAAGGCCTCCCACTCAGGCGCGATTTCCGCGTCGGCAGGCAGGCTCGCAACATCGACCAGGCGTTTTGTTTCCGCGATGGCCTGCTTGTCGAAAGAGGCAATCCGCCGTGCCAGCGCATCGACAAAAGCATCGAGCTCGGTATCCGGCAAAGCACGATTGACGTAACCATAGAGCTCGGCGAGATCGCCCGGGATGTCGTCCGCCCCAAGCAAGACTTCCAGCGCACGTCCTCGGCCGATCAGACGGGGTAGCCGTGCCATCGGCCCGCCACCGGGAACCAGGCCGGCCCCGACTTCCCATTGCGATAAGATGGCTTTCTCCCGGCTTGCGAATCGCATGTCGCTCGCGAGCGCAAGCTCACTTCCAACTCCCGTGGCGCGCCCGCGGATTGAGACTATGGAGACGACCGGAGCGCGGCTGAGTCGCACCAGCATGTCCGGCAGCGGCTGCAAGCCAGTCGGACCGAGAGGCAAGCTCGTCGAATCCTCGAGCTTCGCGAGGAAGTCGTAGTGGGTCAAAAAGAAGCCCTCAACGGCGCTGTCGAAAACAACAACCTTTACCTGCTCGTCAGTTTGAAGCGCGGTGATAATCTCATTCAGTTGCGGAATGTTCTGCGGTCCGAAGATATTGAGCGGCGGGTGGTCGAACGTAACCCTCCAGTAGGACGGCGAGTGCTGTTCGAGACGGATTTGCTTGGCGATTGTGGAAGCGGTCATGTTTGGTTCCACAAAATAGAACATATTGCGTGCCAACCTTCCGTTATCCATTCCTTGTACCTGTCCATCAGGCTCTTACGCACAGAATGCGATTCGGAGATGCCTGTACAAAATTTTAAACTTCCAAAGTTTTGTACCCGCTTTGGCTTCAAGCATTCCGGCCGTATTGATCTGATCGTTAACGCTAAGGCCGAAACAAAATACGCTCATTGCACGGGCTCTTGCGTTCTTTCAAGAGGTCGCTTGAAACCGATCTTTCTTATGCGAGCGAGCAAAGTACCAGGCTTCATCCCCAAAAGCTCCGCGGCTCCGCCAATGCCTTTAATCTTCCAGCCGGTTTTTTCCAGAACCGCTAAAAGATTCTCGCGCTCGCGGCGTCGCATTTCTGATTCAGTTACGTATTCCGGCTCGAGCCCGTCGCCATTCTGCGACTTAAAAGAAGGCAGATCGACCGGGGAACCAGTCACCGGAAGATCGAACTCCAGAACGCTCCCTCGGGCGATGATCACGGCGCGTTCGATGACGTTGCGGAGCTCCCGGATGTTGCCGGGCCAGTCGTAACTTTGGAGCGTTTCAATGCCCGCTCGGGTTAGTCTCGGGTTCGGACAGCCGAGTTCTTTCACTAACAATTCGACAAAATGTTTGGCCAGCAGAGGGATATCTTCTTTGCGCTCCGTGAGGGGTGCCATTTTTAACGGGAAAACGTTCAGACGGTAATAAAGATCTTCGCGAAAACGGCCAGCCTCTACCTCTTTCTTTAAATCCCGATTGGTAGCTGCGATGATCCGCACATCCGCGTGTCGGGTTCTTTCCTCTCCTACACGTTCGTAACACTTCTCCTGCAGAACACGCAGCAGCTTGCTCTGAAGTTCTAGAGGGATTTCACCGACCTCGTCCAGGAATAGAGTTCCACCTGTGGCGGCCTCGAAACGGCCGGCTCGGTCTTTGATAGCCCCCGTGAATGCGCCCCTGGTGTGACCGAAAAATTCGCTTTCAAACAGTTCCTTCGGGATGGAGGTGCAATTAACCCGGACCAAGGGTTTGTCTCTCCGCCGGCTGCGCCGATGGACTTCTCGCGCCACGAGCTCTTTGCCGGTGCCGGTCTCACCGAGGATCAGAACCGTGGCATCAGTAGGTGCTACTATCTCAACTTGTCCAATGATTCGCCGGTAGGCTCCGCTTTGCCCGATAATTTCGCTAGATGCCCCGACCCCCTTCCCATTTCCGTTGTGTGGCCCGTTTGCGTCCCGGATTGCTTGCAGGAAATATTCGTCGTTAAAAGGCTTGGTCAAAAAGTCTACGGCTCCAGCCTTGATTGCTCGGACCGACATCGGGATGTCGCCATGACCCGTGAGAAAGATAATCGGGGTCTGTATATCTTTCCTGGCCATTTGGTCTTGTAGTTCAAAACCATCGAGGTCTGGAAGCTGGATATCGAGCACCAGACAGCACGGCAGTTCCTTTTCCAAATTGGCTAGAGTCTCCTGCGCCGTCGCGAATGTCTTCACGTTCAGCCCAGCCGACCTAATCAGGCGTCCCACAGATTCGCGAACTGATAAATCATCATCTACGACATAAATTTGAGAAACAGGTTCACTCATGAGTTACCTCCTATCCCCCAACACGTTGTTAATTGCATTCAGCAGAGCCTCCTCACTAAATGGCTTAATCAGCACAGCCGCACCGTTGCCCTGTACCGCCTGTACGCCAGGGATTTCTTCTTCATGCGCCGTAATAAAGATAACCGGGATCTCAGAATGATTGGCAACTAATTGGCGCTGGAGCTCGATGCCGCTTTTCCCCGGCATGCGGATGTCGAGCAGCAGGCAATCCACACTTCCGGCTTGACTGGAACTTAAGTACTCTTCGGCTGACGCAAACGTGTTCACTACGAATCCGACTGAGCTCAGCAGCCGCCTGAGGCCTTCGCGGACAGACTCGTCGTCATCAACAATCGAAACCAGTATGGGGGTCGCCACATGGGAAAAATGACAACGATGCGATAAAGATTCCACTATACCTTCGTATATTTCCTTGATGAAATTGGTGCGAAGCTCCGGCAGGGCGGACCTCTGGGCGGACTTCCCTGTGAGCCGCATCGTGTGACGCGCCACGACGGCTCGTCAGGAGAGTCGCCCTACCAAACCTTATGTCTTCTTGCGGCCCAGCTCCGCAGCTTGTCGTGCATTCTTACCAGGTCCGTCAAAGACCCGGCCCGCATCTTGTGCATTATCTGAGCGCGCTGAACTTTAACGGTGATCTCGCTTACCCCAAGCTCTGCCGCGACTTGTTTGTTGAGGAGCCCGGAAACAACCCGTTCCATCACTTCCCGCTGACGCTGCGTGAGCGATTCATATCTGCTGTACAAATCCTCCATCTGCACCTGTTGGTAGCGTGCAGATTCATCACGTTTTATCGCTTGCTGAATCGCATCCAATAAATCCCCCTCAGAGAAGGGTTTGACAAGAAATTCAACCGCCCCCGCCTTCATGGCACGGACAGACGTTGGAACGTCTTCGTGCGCCGTAATAAAAACGATGGGAATTTCCCTGTTCGTCTCTAGAATCCTCTTCTGCAGATCGAGCCCGCTCAGACCTGGCAACGCTACGTCCAGCACCAGGCAGCTTGGAATATTTTCTTTTCGGTGAGCCAAAAACTCCTGAGCGGAAGGAAACGTCTGAACTTTCCAGCCAACCGCTATAAGGAGACGTTCTAGGGCCTGTCGAACCGAGAGATCATCGTCTACGACAAAGACGATCGCTTTGGATTCCGGAGAAGGCGATTCTGCGGACATTTCAAAGAGTGAATTGAAAGGTTGCACCAGGACCGTCGTTCGCAGTAGCCCAAAGCCGTCCGCCGTGACTTTCGACAATCGAACGGCTAATCGATAGCCCCATACCCATGCCGCCGGGTTTGGTGGTGTGGAAAGCATCAAAGATTCGTTCGACTTTCAGTGGATCGATGCCAACTCCCGAGTCTTGGACGGCAACTCGGACTCGATCCCCCTCGCTGCGTTGAGTCCTAATGACCAGATCTCGCTCACGGTCTTCCACCTCGTTCATTGCTTCCAAGCCGTTCAGAATCAGGTTCATCACGACTTGCTGTATTTGTACCCGATCGGCCATTACGGAAGGGAGATTGGCGGCCAGTTCTGTCCGTAACGCCGCCCTCTTTCTACGCGCTTCGCCTCGCATGAGGATTACTACTTCTTCCACCGCCTCGTTTATGTTCAGCAGTTCCTTTTTTGGCGGAGCCTTCTTAAATAGGTTGCGCATCCGCGAGACCACATCGGCGGCTCGATTTCCATCGCGAATAATGGCGTGCATCGCTTCCCTCGTTTCGACGAGGTTCGGCGAATCCCCAGTCAGGAAGCGCAAGCTAGCGCTAGCGTTAGTTATGACGCCTACTAGCGGCTGCTTTACTTCGTGGGCAATGGAGGCTGCTAATTCGCCCATGGTCGTTACTCGGCCGACATGAGCCAGTTCGGTTTGCGTTTCGCGCAAACGGACCTCCTTCTCTTGGAGGGCCTTTTCCGCCAGCTTGCGCTCGGTGATGTCCGTCACCGCGCCGATGAATTCAAATCTACCCGATTCGTCTTTGACCCAGGGATGGCCAACAACCCGCAGATATTTGATGGATCCGTCGGGCATCAGCAATCGATGCTCAAAGTCGAAATTCTTTCTTTCATGGGAGACGCGATCAATAAGTTCTCGCACCATGCTTCTATCTGCTGGATGAGTTCGATGGAGTACTAGTTCCAACGTGGGCTCAGTCCGTAGGTCATGTTCAAAGATGCGGAAGGTTTCCTGGGTCCAGTAAAATTTCCCGGTAGTAACATCCCATCCAAAGCTGCCCGTCTGGCTTAATCTCTGCGCCTCGGACAAATACCTCTCACTTCGCCGTAAGGCTTCCTCCGCGCGCTTTTGTTCGCTCAGGTCGAGCACGAAAGCGACCCCTTCGTGACCAACTCCTTCGAAAACTGCGCCGCCGATCATGACAGGAACGCGGCTGCCGTCGTGGTGGAAGTACTCCTTTTCGAATGGCTGAAAGATTCCAGTAGTTGCGATCTCTGCCAGCGCGCGTTCGTCGGGCTGGCGCCATTCTGCAGGTGTCAGTTCCGTCCAGCGCACGCGACCCGAAAGAAGATCTGCACGACTGTATCCTAACATTCGGAGGAAAGCTTCGTTAGCCTCAATAATTCCACCTTCGAGATCGAAGATGACGATCCCCATGATATTAGCGTCCACCAAGCGCCGGATCTTTGCCTCGCGCAGCTCGAGATCACGGTAGAGACGAGTATTTTCCAAAGAAATTGCGGCTTGCGAGGCCAATAGTCTTAATACCGTGATCCGCGCCGGCGTAAACACATGGGGAGCAAGGTTGTTCTCCAAGTAGAGCACCCCGATCAGTTTGGCTTGGTTAATCAGCGGCATGCAGAGAATTGAACGGGCATGATGTCCTCGAATGTAATTATCCTCGGAAAACGAATTCTGGTTTGAAGCATCGTCGAGAATCACCGTTTCCTGGGTTCGCAAGACATAATGGACGATCGATTCTGGCAATGCGGTGGGATTAGCAGCCTCCTTCAGAAGCACGACGATAGTGTCACCGCTGGTCGTGGCTTCCGCCTCTATCCGGTGTTCAGACCCTGCTGGAAGAACCAGAACGCCACGCTCCGCACCTGCGTGCTCAATCGCGGTTCGCATCAGTGTTTCGATCAGCTTCTCTAGGACAATCTTACCCGAGATTGCTTGGGAGACTTTGATTACGGCGCCAAAATCCAGATGTTCTAGTGGTGCCCCGATCGTGCTTGTCGGACTGGGGACCAGCTTTTCCTCCCTGAGGTGAAGATATAACTTGTCGAGTTGGTGCACCTTACCATCGGCGCCCCAGCGGAGGTAACAATACCTTGCGTCGCGCAAGTACGCATCCGCGATTTTCTTGAAACCGCGCGCTGCGTAGAACCACGCGGCGATCTCGTGGGCCATGGCTTCATTATGAACGAAACCATTCTCGTGCGCGGACCTGATCGCCGTTTCGTAGAGGCGCTCGGCATCGAGTTCGCGGCCTTCGATGCGGGCTATCTCGGCTGCGACCAGCGCGACCCGGTTACCGAAATTTGCGGGGCAGTTCTTCGCCCACATGGCCAGTTGCTTTTGATGAGCGGCGATCGCTTTCCACCGCCGCTCCCGTTCGCCCTGCTTGCTACGGGGGTAAACTGCTGTCTGCGACAGGGCACTGAAGAAATGGTATTCGGCGATCTCGAAGAATGAGGGCGATGTCCAGAGCAAAGGCTCCGCCTTTGCTGCTGCATCGAGAGCTGCGGAATAATCGCCAGCGTAGAACCGAGCTTGCAGCTTGCGAATCCAATACCAGCATGCGGGAAAGGCGAGAAGCGGATTCCCCTCCAGGTGTCGCTCGAAGGCTTTCTCGTCGAACTCTGCGTCGTCGAAGGACGAAAAGCCCAGAGTGAGCCCGCGAAGCTGCCGAATCAGCGCGAGCTGCCCTGTAAGGGAGTCGATGACGAGGGAGAATTTGATTTTCCTGGCGAATTCCAGACGCTTCAGGGCCTCGCTGTGCACCTCGGCCAAGGAAGTTCCATTGGCAATCAGAAGAGGAATGAGGTTTTGGCAGCAATAGCCCGCGTAGCCGATGTCTCCGACTTCCAGCGCCGCATCGAAAGCCGGCCTGATCCAGTCGAAGCTGGTGCGCACATGTTTCGACCAGGGATTGATGAGGGTCCCGAAGCAAACATACACCCGGCATTTCCAGCGATCGAAACCCCGTTCAACCAAGTCGATCCCGAGCTTGCCGAGCCGATACCCCGTTTCATAATCGCCGAAATGCGGGCCGAGAATCGAGCCCAGATAGGTGTATGCGAGCGGTGAGGATTCATCATTGCCATACATCACGCTGATGTTTGCGGTGCGGCACAACGTGAGGTTCAGCAGATTTTCATCGGTAAAGAATGCGGACGGTCCCACTGCGGAAAGCACGTTGAGCGTAGCCTGCTGCAAAGGATCGTCCATTGGTGGCAGATCGATCAAGGCTTCGATCGGGCGGCCCGCCAGGTTTTGAAGGAACAGGTCGTATTCCTGGGAGAACTGCTCCTTCGTTGGGTGCATTGTCCATTCGATGCCGACACGGCGCAGATACTGGAGGCAGATTTCGACAGCACGGTCGCTGTGGTTCATCGCGGTGCAGACCTCGATTTGCAGGCACGCGGCCTTGGAATAGTCGGGCGTGTCCCTCGCACGATGAGAAAGCGTGGTCAATCTTCTGTTGGCATTCTCGGGCTCGCCGGTCAGGAACTCGCACTGCGCGCGATGCAGTTCGATGCCGAAAGCCAGCGCATAGGAATGCGACCAACTCGTGTCGTCAAGGAGCGATGCGGCCGTAGAGAGATAGCTTCGCGCTGAGGCGTAAGCTGTCGAAGAGATCGAGCGCCGACCTGCGGCAAGATTGAGTTCGGCCAGATGCTTGCGCTCCTCGGGGCTCGTGATGAGTGGGATCCCCCGGTTGAGCTGATTGACGACATCGAAGACGTTCTCCTCGATTTCTTGGTCTGCCAAGGACGATACGAGCAACCGGCCAATCCGGAGATGTTCCTTTGCCTGCTCGCCTTCCGGTATGAGCAGATAAGCCGCCTCGTGAATTCGGTCGTGGACAAATGTGTAAGAGCCTTCCAAACGCACAATGAACTCCAGTAGCAGAGCCTCCCACAAGTCCGAGTGCAGCTCCTCTTCTGATGTCCCGTGAACGATGCTAAGTGTGGTGATCTGGGCACTGTTTCCAAGACAGGCAAACGCTTTTAGTGCCTTCTGGGTTTGGACAGGCAGGCGGTTCAATTTCTCAAGCATGAGGTCCACCACGTTGTCCGTGTAACCCTTGGACCCAATGCCACTCACGTCCCAAGCCCAACTTCTGCTGGTATGATCGAAGCGAAGTAACTCCTCCTCGGCCAGCGCAGTAATAAACTGAATGGCGAAAAATGGATTGCCGCCAGTCCGTTGATGCACCAGGTGCGCGAACGGAGCAGCCCGAACTGGTTCGTAACGAAGAGAATCCGCAACCAGCCGTCCCAAATCCTCACAGCTCAGGGGCGCAAGCACCATTTCGTGTACTATCGCTCCCGCTCGACGGATCTCTTGGAGCTTGCGTATCAATGGATGGGAGGAATTGACTTCGTTGTCTCGATAGGCGCCGATCAACATCAAATGCCGCACATCCGGTTGGCGCAGCACATCCTCGAGCAGATCGAGCGTGGCTGCGTCGAGCCACTGCAAATCGTCTAGAAAGAGCGCCAACGGATGCTCGGGCCGAGCGAAGACGCTGATGAGGCGCCGGAACACCAGATGGAAACGGCGTTGCGCGTCCTGTGGTGGAAGTTCTGGGACGGGCGGTTGCTTGCCAAGAATGAGTGCCAGCTCGGGTACGAGATCGACCATGAGCTGTCCGTTCGGGTCCAACGCCTCTCGAAGCGCATCACGCCATTGGCTCAGCTCGGCATCGCTCTTCCCGAGAAGCAGCCGGATCAGGCTCTGGAAGGCTTGCGCGACAGTCGAATAGGGGATGTCGCGCTTGTACTGGTCGAACTTACCCGAGGCAAAAAGGCCCCGAGGCGGAACTAATACCTTGTGGAGTTCATTGACGACAGACGATTTGCCGATACCAGAGTATCCGGAGACGACCACGAACTCCGGCCTGCCGCTCGCGACCACGCGGTCGAAGGAGGCAAGCAAAGTATCAATCTCCCTCTCGCGCCCGTACAATTTCTCGGGAATCAATAGCCGGTCTGGTACGTCTTCTTGGGCAAGCGGAAATTCGTCGATAAGCCGCTGAGTTTCCCATTGAGCAAGGCAGTTCCGAAGATCACGCTCGACACCGGCCGCCGTCTGGTAGCGTTCCTCCGCGGTCTTGGCCAGCAGCTTCATGATGATGGCAGAGACGGGTGCCGGAACATTCTTGGACCGCTCCCCGGGGGGTATTGGCTGCCTGGCAATGTGGCAGTGAACCCATTCCATGGGATCCTCTGAAGCCGTGAAGGGAAGACTTCCGGTCAGTATTTGGTACAGGGTGACGCCCAGCGCGTAGAGGTCGCTCCTGGAGTCGATCGAGCGGTTCATCCGTCCGGTTTGTTCTGGGGCCATATAGGCGAGCGTCCCAGCAATAAGTTCAGCAGGCTCGGGAGACTGGCGCTCGCGGGGAAGCCGCGAAGCGATCCCAAAACCTGTCAACCAGCATTGGCCGGTCTCGGAGTTCACCACAACATTGGCCGGCTTGATGTCCTTGTGGATAATACTGCGTCGATGCAATTGATCGATTGCGGTCGTGAGGCCAATGGCCAAATGTAACCAAGACGTTAACTCCAGTGGCTGACCAACCAATTGATCGAATGGCATGCCACCGGGATCCTCTAAAACCAGTACCGTACGGTTCCAGTAGCGAGCAATTGCAATCGGTCGAGCAGCCCACGCTAGATTTAGCGCTTCTCTCAGAGAGTATTCGTGCTCCAGCCGTTTGAGACTTTCCGGCCTGGGATGCTCCGTCAAAGGTGAAAGTACAAGAACTCGACTACACGAGGCTTCCGACTCCGCTAAAGCTTCGTCGGACAGGTCGTCGCGGCAGCCCTCCGCGCTCTGAATCTCCGAGGAATCAGGGCGCGCCGTAGCTTGGCGAAGGCGGCTTGCGAAGGCGGCCTGACGCGGATCGCCCTGACTTCGCCCCCGATAAAGGATAAACTCTTCATCCTTCCGCAGCGCCTCGAAGAGGTATCGTGATAGATCAATCACAGGGGCTCCAGCCGCTCACAATTTATACAATTCTTTTCGTGATCAGCCAGGAAAACGCCAGAGCCAGAAACGAAATCCTGCTATTGGAATTCAGCCGGGGAAAACCAGCCACGAATGGTCGCCCCTGGCCCCGTGGGTCCCAAAACCCCGAGATGCTGCACCTGTAAACGAAGCGCCTGGAGTTTGGCTGTCTTCAACGCAATCCAAGCGGCGCTGGGTCCATAAAAATCAACCTACAACGCATAATCACCCCCAGTATGGCTGAATCTGCAGGGTTCGAATCAGTTGCCCAGCCGGGCGAAAATTTTGAAAGTTCAAAATTTTGTCCCGCATTCCTTGCCTGACGCCAGTGCGACATCGCACCGATGGGCGATTTTGCGACGGTTCGAGCGTTGCAATAGAGCGGAGACAAAATTTGGTAAGTTCAAAATTTCGTACCACATCTCTCACTTCACTTTCTATTCGTAAGAGTCTGAGGGGCAAGGACAAAAAATCGTAGCGAAAGGTTGGCACGCGATATGTTGAATCACGTTGCGAAACCAATCAAATAGGAGCGATCCCTCGCCAAAGACTGGAATGGCCAGAGCAAAATATATAAAAGCATTAAGGCTCCTCCGTAAAGCTACGGTGGCTGTTTTGCTGACACCAGTTACGCTAGCAGACGCACCGCCTTCCCAAAAAGCATGTCCGACAAAATCCGTACCTTGACTGAATTGCAGGAATTGATCCGCGCGTCGCTCCGGGCTCAGAACCCCGAATGGGTAGAGCCTAACTGCGATTCGCCTATCTGTGATTCCTACGAGGCACGCTTCGCACAGTTACTCAAACTTACCTGTCGCCACGACGACGGTCCCCGGGACGACGCCGAAGGAGCGGCAGAGCCTCAGGCTTAACGGTGCATCGGAGTCCCTGAGGAAAATTAGATATTTGCGCAGCGGTCCCAGATGAGGTGCTGCTGGAAGAAGCAAGGAATCTGAGCGATGGATAGGAGATTCAAGATAGGCGATCATGTAAGCTGGAATTCCGAAGCTGGCCGTGTGGCGGGGACCATCATCGCCGTCCATACCACGGACTTCAATTACAAAGGTCATGTCCATCACGCTTCGGAAGACAATCCTCAATACGAAATCAAAAGCGACAAAACCGATCATGTGGCGGCCCACAAGGGTAACGCGCTCGAATACACACCTGAGTGAAAGCGACGTTGTGAAGCTTCCCTTCCTCACGATCGGCCATTCCAGCCGAAGCCTCGAGGAGTTCATCGAACCGTTGGCTGGAGCCGACTCAGAACGGTTCCGGGGTCGAGAACCAATCCGCAGTTCAGCGACGATACGCTTCCCTGCGCCATGGCATTTGACTCCTGTCGCTGAAGTTCGACTCGATATGTAGCCGGGGACAAAATTTTGAACGTTCAAAAACTTGTCCTCGGGGGGAGGAAAATTTCGGCGCCCACGTCACCGGGGCATAACGCCGTAGGCCGATCGCCGACATTGGCGCAGATTTAAGTCAACTGACAGTTTCTTCTTCATCTCACCAACTATTAACAGCATAAGGGCCAACAACGATTCCTAGGAGGCCGATGCCCATGGAAGGATGAAACAATCAGGGCACCCGCAACTGCGCCGAAAATAAAACTAGTCCACATTGCTATCAAAATTTGCATACCGAAGGCAAGACACAGGCACACAATGAACACCTCCTTGGGGTGCCCTGTTACTTAACCCAAATTCCGAGGTTAGGTAATCGTGCTCGTGCTCGTCGTCGTGCTCGTGCTCGATCTGTTGGGATTCCGTCAAAACAAGGCCCAAATATTCCCGCACTATTTCGTTCTATCAGCGTGACGGCGAAACAACGAGAATTCTCGAGCACGAGCACGAGCACGAGCACGACGTGCTCAACTTCGGAATTTAGGCTTAAAAGCCCTTCACGTACGCTGCGCGCATCTGTTAGGGGGTAGGAACTTTTCAAGTTCCCAGAGGGGCTGAAAGTGTGGGATGGGCGTCTCGCCCGTCTTTTCTGTTCCAGTCGCTGACGGGCGAGACGCCCATACCACTCTTTGACAACACGCCTAAGTTCCTCAGAAAACGAGAAACTGTAAGAATAAAATCTCGTACCTTCATTTTCTAGGCGCAGGTAAGTCATAAGCAACTGTAAATCAGGCTGATACGATCAAGCAGCAACGATTGGCGCACAACCTGCTTTGAAGAGCTCTCGTGCCCTCCGCAATCCCGAAACCGCACCAACCACCTGGAGAGTTAGCAAAGGCTTTCTTCGAGGTATAGCGCGTAGCAGCACAGAATTATAACCTCGATCAGCCACAACGTTATGAAACCAACTCAAAAGCTCCACGATCTCGGCCAAAGCCTATGGCTGGATAATATTACCCGAGATCTCCTCAAGAGCGGTACGCTCCGGCATTACCGCGACGAACTCTCGGTCACCGGCCTCACATCGAACCCGACTATCTTTGATCACGCCATCAAGAACAGTACCGCGTATGATGATGCGATCCGGCAGAAGCTTGCTGGAGGCAAATCCGGCGAGGAATTGTTCTTCGAATTAGCCCTGGAAGACTTGACCTTAGCCGCAGATCTCTTTCGCGAAATTTATGATCACTCTTCCGGAGTCGATGGCTGGGTTTCGTTAGAAGTTTCTCCTCTATTGGCGCACGATACGGTAACGACGTTGAGGGAGGCCGAGGATCTTTATGCAAAGGCGGACCGACCTAATCTATTCATCAAAATTCCAGGTACGAAGGAGGGCTTGCCTGCGATTGAAGAAGCGATCTTTGCCGGCGTGCCGGTTAATGTGACACTGCTATTCTCGCCGGTACAGTATGCAGCGGCGGCCGACGCTTACCTGAAAGGAATCGAAAGACGTATCGCCGCTGGGCTTCCGGCACAGGTCGGTTCGGTTGCTTCAGTGTTTATCAGCCGTTGGGACACGGCTGTCATGGGTAAGGTCACGGAATCGCTGAACGACAAACTAGGTATTGCGATTGGCAAATCGATCTACAAAACCTACCAGAACCTGCTGGCTTCGCCGCGTTGGCAGCGCGCCTTTAATAGCGGAGCTCGTCCGCAACGGCTGCTGTTCGCCAGTACCGGCACAAAAGATCCGAAGGCCTCCGATGTCCTATATATAAAGGAGTTAGCTGCTCCGCTCACGGTTAACACCATGCCGGAAAAGACGCTGAAAGCGTTTGCCGAGCACGGTGAGGTAAACGAGGCCCTCCCGATAGACGGCGGCGATAGCGCCGTTGTAGTAGCCCAGTTTGCGGCTTTGGGTGTCGAAGTCGAGAGCCTCGCCGCTAAACTCCAGTCCGACGGAGCTGCATCATTCGTCGCATCTTGGAACGAATTGATGGCTGTGATCGACTCGAAGAGCGCCGCGCTGCGGAAGGCCGCCGCTTGAAGCAACGCGTCTCGACCGAAAGGGCGAAAATAATCAGCAATCAATAATTCTGGACAAAAATGACAACGACTAACCGATCTCTGCGGAGCTCGCCGGCCTGGAAGGCCCTGGAAGCTCACCACTCGAAGGTACGTGAATTACATTTACGTCAGCTGTTTGCCGAGGATCCAAAGCGAGGTGAACGCCTCGCGCTTGAAGCCGCCGGCCTCTATTTCGATTACTCAAAGAATCGAGTCACGGACGAGACGCTGAAGCTCTTGTTGCAATTGGCCGAAGAGTGCGGTTTGCGGGCACACATCGACGCGATGTTTAGCGGTGAAAAAATCAATATTACCGAAAACCGCGCTGTGCTGCACGTTGCTCTGCGAGCGCCAAAAGGGGCGTCAATCGTGGTTGATGGTGAGAATGTCGTGCCGCAAGTCCATGCTGTTCTTGATAAAATGTCTGGTTTTGCGGACCGGGTTCGCGGCGGCGATTGGAAGGGCCACACCGGCAAACGAATTCGCAACGTAATAAACATTGGCATCGGTGGTTCCGATCTTGGTCCGGTGATGGCGTATGAAGCGCTAAAACATTTCAGCCATCGGTCCATGACGTTTCGATTTGTCTCGAATGTGGATGGCACTGATTTCGCAGAGGCGGTTGAGGGTCTAGATCCAGCCGAGACGCTGTTCATTGTCTCCTCCAAGACATTCACCACGCTGGAAACCATGACAAACGCGCACAGTGCGCGGGAGTGGTCGTTGTTGGGACTAGGAGGTGACGTTAAAGCGGTCGCCAAGCATTTCGTAGCGGTTTCGACCAATGCGGAAAAGGTATCAGAGTTCGGGATCGATACTGCCAACATGTTTGGGTTCTGGGACTGGGTTGGCGGCCGCTATTCCATGGATTCGGCTATCGGTCTTTCCACGATGCTGGCGATCGGGCCGGAAAAGTTCCGTGCTTTATTGGCCGGTTTCCATGAGATAGATGAGCATTTCCGCACGGCGCCGTTCGAGCGCAACCTGCCGGTTCTGCTGGGACTCCTAGCGGTGTGGTACACCGACTTCTTTGGCGCTGAAACCGTAGCCGTCCTGCCCTACGAGCAGTATTTAAAGCGCTTCCCGGCCTACCTGCAGCAATTGACGATGGAGAGCAACGGAAAGCACGTGACCCTGGCTGGAGTCGAGGTCGATTATCCCACCGGACCGATCTATTGGGGGGAACCAGGGACAAACGGTCAGCATTCCTTCTACCAGTTGATTCACCAAGGGACACGGCTGATTCCCGCCGACTTTATCGCTTTTGTCGAAACCCTCAATCCATTGGGCCGGCACCACCATATGTTGTTGGCCAACGTCTTTGCCCAGACCGAAGCCCTGGCCTTTGGTAAGACGATCGAACAGGTGAAAGCTGAAGGCACTCCGGATTGGTTGGCGCCGCACCGAGTCTTTGCAGGCAACCGTCCGTCCAATACGATTTTGGCTGACCGGCTCACGCCGGAAACGCTAGGTAAGCTCGTTGCCTTATACGAACACAGTGTCTTCACCCAGGGCGTGATCTGGAACATCGATTCATTTGACCAGTGGGGCGTTGAACTGGGCAAGGTACTCGCTCAACGCATCATACCGGAGCTTGAATCCAAATCGGAACCGAAGCTCGGACATGATAGTTCTACTAACACTTTGATTCGGCGTTATCGGAAACTTAAGAAGTAGAAAGTACTCATATGCAGTTAGGAATGATTGGGCTTGGAAGAATGGGTGCGAATATGGTGCGGCGTCTTTTGGTTGGGGGACATGACTGCGCGGTGTTCGATCTTTCACCGAAAGCGGTGGAGGAACTGGTCCGGGAGGAGGCGGTTGGGGCCTCCTCCCCGGCCGATCTAGTCGAGAAACTCAGCGCGCCGCGGGCCATTTGGTTAATGGTGCCAGCTGCAATCGTAGACAAGACCATCGCTGAGCTTCAGCCGCTACTTGCACCGGGCGACATTGTTATTGATGGCGGTAACTCGTACTACGTCGACGATATCCGGCGAGCCAAAGAGCTAGCAGCAACGGACATCCACTATGTTGATGTGGGCACTAGCGGCGGTGTTTGGGGCCTGGAACGTGGTTACTGTATGATGATCGGCGGTGAAGCCGCGGTAGTTAAACACCTGGATCCGATCTTTGCGACTCTCGCACCAGGACGCGGGGAGATCAATCGCACGCCTGGCCGGGAAAAACTAAATAGCACGGCTGAGCTTGGTTATCTGTACTGCGGACCCAACGGCGCCGGTCATTTTGTCAAGATGGTCCACAACGGGATCGAATATGGAATCATGGCAGCTTATGCCGAAGGCCTCGGGGTCTTGCGCGCTGCAAACGCCGGCCAGCACACTGATGTAATTGATGCTGAAACCACGCCGTTACGTGATCCTGAATACTATCATTATGATCTGAATCTGGCTGACATCACGGAGGTATGGCGACGAGGGAGTGTCATTGCTTCCTGGTTGTTGGATCTTACGGCGACCGCGTTACTCAAGGATCCGGTTCTTTCAAAGTTCGCTGGTCGAGTGTCGGACTCGGGCGAAGGCCGCTGGACGATCAAGGCCGCCATCGATGAGGGTGTGCCGGTGCCCGTGTTGACCACCGCGCTGTATGAACGGTTCAGCTCCCGCGGTGAAGCGGATTTTCAGGACAAACTCCTTTCTGCGATGCGGTTCGAGTTCGGCGGACACCTGGAGAAAGTAGCGAAATGAGGAAGACGCCATGACGGATTCTCATTCAGATACGCTGGTATTTTTTGGTGCAACTGGTGACCTGGCTTACAAGAAAATCTTTCCTGCCCTGCAAGCAATGGCCAAACGGGGGCACTTGAACGTGCCGGTGATCGGTGTGGCCAACGCGGGTTGGGGGCTGGATCAGCTTAGGGCCAGGGCGAAGGATAGTGTCAAAAAACACGGAGGTCTCGATCCGGTTGCGTTTGAGAAGCTGGCCGGGCTTTTGCGTTATGTCGACGGCGACTACAAAGACGCAGAAACCTTCCAGACGCTACGCCGGGAGTTGGGTTCCGCGCAGCGTCCTGCGCACTACTTGGCGGTTCCGCCGGTGTTATTTGCTCTGGTGGTAGAGCAATTGGCTAAGTCAGGCTGCAATCGAGGAGCTCGGGTCATTATCGAAAAACCGTTTGGGCGAGACTTGGCTTCCGCGCAAGAGCTTAACCGGATCCTGTTTAGTACCTTTGACGAGAGGTCAATCTTCCGGATTGATCATTATCTCGGAAAACGACCAGTGCATAACCTGGTCTTTTTCCGTTTCGCCAACGCCATTCTAGAGCCTTTTTGGAATCGTTACCATGTCGAGAGCGTCCAGATCACCATGGCTGAGAACTTTGGAGTGCAGGGACGAGGCGCTTTCTATGATGAAACCGGTGCGATCCGAGATGTCATTCAGAATCATTTATTTCAGGTTATGACCAACCTCGCCATGGAACCGCCAGCCAGAACTGATAGCGAGTCCGTACGCGACGAAAAGGTCAAAGTACTTAAGGCAATCGCTCCGTTGGAGAAAAAGAATATGGTTCGGGGCCAATTTAACGGTTACAAAAAGGAGAAAGGTGTCGCCCCGGATTCGCTGGTCGAAACATTCGCCGCAGTGCAACTGGAGGTCGATTCCTGGCGGTGGAAAGGAGTCCCATTTTATATTCGCGCTGGAAAATGTCTGCCGGTTACCTGCGCCGAGATCGTGGTTCGCCTTCGCCGGCCTCCGACGATGTATGAAGAGTTTAACTTAGCATCCAACTACTTTCGTTTTCGTATCAGTCCTGAGATAATCAGCGCTTTCGGCGTGAACAGGGTCCCTCCCGGAGACGATAACGTCAGTGAAGCGGCAGAGCTCATCGTGAGCCGGCATCCGCGGCCGGACGAGATGGACGCCTATGAGCGCGTGCTTGGCGATGCTATGGCCGGAGACGCCACGCTGTTCGCCAGGGAAGATTATGTGGAAGAGGCTTGGCGAATCGTCGATCCCGTCCTGAAGGCGGGTACACCGGTGTATGAGTATGAGCCTAATACGTGGGGACCAGCTGAGGTTGATCGATTAGTCGCACCGCCCGGTGGCTGGCAGAACCCAGTTGTGGAAGGCTAACGTTGTGAAGATTGAAATATTTGCAGATGCGCAAACCGTGGCAGAGGAAGCAGCTAAGCTGATCGCTAGTGAAGCGCGATCGGCGACTGCCGAGCGCGGTCGTTTTGTGTTCGCAGTGAGCGGTGGTCACACTCCTTGGATCATGCTCAGAGCCTTAGCCAAACAGGGTGTACCGTGGGACAAGGTGCACTTGGCCCAAGTTGATGAGCGGGCCGCTCCGGCTGGAGATCCGGACCGAAACCTCACTCATTTGCAGGAGAGCTTGCTGGAACATGCGCCTTTGCCTCCGAATCAAATTTACGCCATGCCGGTGGAATCGAATGATCTCGAAAGCGGCGCCAAAGAATATGGCAAGGTGCTCGAAAAAATCGCTGGGTCTCCGCCGGTTTTCGATCTGGTTCATCTGGGGCTTGGACCTGACGGGCACACCGCGTCGTTGGTCCCTGGCGATCCTGTGTTGCAGGTCAGCAATGCTGATGTCGGAGTTACTGGAATTTATCAGGGCCGACGTCGGATGACATTGACTTATCCGGTGCTGAATCGGGCCCGGCGAGTCCTTTGGTTGATGACCGGGAAAGACAAAGTCGAGATGTTGAAGCGTCTGAGCAAAGGTGATCCGACGATTCCAGCCGGGCGCGTCAATCAAGAGAGAGCTTTAGTGTTCGCCGATCGCGAAGCAGCCGGCGAATAGGAATCGCGACCGATTATGGCGGCTTCAGCTTAAAAGCGGACATGGCTGCCCAATTGCAAGCCGCCGCAGAATTTAGCAAGCAGAGCGACACCTGCGGCGCTTAGGCAAAGTAGCCTCGCTAGAGTCGGTGGCAGGCAAGAAATAACTCGAAAGGCAATCCTAATGACTGACCAAGAATTGGACCAGTTGTCTATTAACACGATCCGCACTCTTTCGATCGATGCGGTTCAACAAGCCAAGTCCGGGCATCCCGGCACGCCGATGGCCCTTGCTCCTTTGGTTTACACGATCTGGAACCGAGTCATGCAGTTTGACCCGGAAGACCCGATCTGGCCAAATCGTGACCGGTTCGTGCTGTCAAACGGTCACGCGTCGATGCTGCTTTGGTCGGTCCTCCATCTAACCGGAACGAAAGCCGTGAATGCCGACTACGAAAGGCTGGGACAGCCCTCCGTCACGTTGGAAGATATCCGGCGGTTCCGGCAACTCAATAGCAAGGCTCCTGGCCATCCGGAATACCACTGGGTTTCAGGCGTGGAGACGACCAGCGGACCGCTTGGTCAAGGCGTTGCCACCAGCGCCGGTTTGGCCATCGGGCAGAAATGGCTGGCTGCCAGATACAATCGACCTGGCTTCAACCTCTTTGATTATCGCGTTTATGCAGTGTGCGGGGATGGCTGTATGATGGAGGGAGTCGCTTCGGAAGCCGCTTCACTCGCGGGTCATCTTGGTCTGGGCAACCTCTGTTGGTTCTACGATAACAACCACATCACCATCGAGGGAAATACTCGGATTACGTTCACCGAGGACATAGCCGCCCGGTTCCAGGGTTACGGCTGGAACGTTCTTCGAGTTGGTGACGCCAATGACATCGACCGAATTGAGAACGCTCTGCAGGTTTTCAAGCGAACAACGGACCGCCCAACCTTCGTCATCCTCGACAGCCATATTGGTTACGGTTCTCCTCACAAGCAAGATACCGCGGCGGCACATGGTGAGCCGCTTGGGGAGGATGAGATCCGTCTTACTAAGCGTAGCTACGGATGGCCCGAAGACGCAAAGTTCCTGGTCCCGAATGGAGTGCGAGAGCATTTCGCGGCGGGTATCGGTGCGCGCGGTGCGAAAGCGCGCCGGCAATGGGCTGATACGTTCGCCTCATACGCGGTTAAGAATCCCGAACTCGCCAACGAGATTGATCTCATGCAACGCCGGGAGTTGCCGGTAGGGTGGGATAAGCATCTGCCAGTTTTTCCGGCTGATCCGAAGGGTATTGCTGGCCGTGAAGCCTCCGGCAAAGTGCTGAATGTTCTGGCGCAGAATATACCATGGTTTTTGGGAGGATCGGCCGACCTAGGTCCGTCTAACAAAACGACGTTGAAGTACGAGGGCGCCGGAGACTTTCAAGCCGATAATCCTACCGGTAAGAACCTGCATTTTGGCATTCGGGAGCATTCCATGGCCGCGGTGGTCAACGGACTATCGCTGTCCAAGCTCCGTCCTTTTGGCGCAACGTTCTTTATTTTCAGCGACTATGCGCGGCCATCCATCCGCCTCTCCGCATTAATGGAGTTGCCAACAATTTTTGTCTTCACTCATGATGCCATGGGTGATGGAGAAGATGGCCCGACCCATCAACCGGTTGAGCATCTGGCGTCGTTACGGGCCATCCCCGGCTTGGTAACTCTACGGCCCGGTGACGCCAACGAAGTCGTCGAAGCCTATCGCTATGTTCTTCAGTTGCGTCACCAACCGGCGGTCTTGGCATTGTCACGCCAGCCGTTGCCAACTTTCGACCGAAGCAAATATGCATCGGCCGGTGGCGTTGCACAGGGCGCTTATATCTTAGCCGATGCGCCCGGGGGGAATCCGGAACTTATTTTGATCGCTTCCGGCAGTGAGGTAAGCCTCGCGGTTGAAGCCTATGAGCAGTTAGTCAACGATGGGGTACGTGCACGAGTCGTCTCGATGCCGTCCTGGGATATTTTCGAGCGCCAGCCCCTGGAGTACCGGAAGAGTGTGCTGCCACCGAGTGTTAAAGCTCGGGTCGCGATCGAGCAGGCTTCCACATTTGGGTGGGATCGCTACGTCGGCGAGGAAGGCCGCGTGATCGGCATGCACACATTCGGGGCATCGGCTCCGCTCAAAGAGCTGCAAAAGAAATTCGGGTTTGTCCCTGATCAAGTGGTTGCTATCGCCAAGGAGGTCTTGGGAGTTAACGGTTAGTTGGTCCGATGGATTAATCTTCAGCGACGAAGCTGCGAGTTAAGAAAGCCCAGGGTGAAGCCCTAGCAACCGGCGATAAATAGCAATGAAACCCTATACTAACAAAGATCCGATTAGGCTGGTCCTGGCAGATGTCGATGGAACCCTGGTAACACAGGAGAAAGTGCTAACCGCTAAAGCCAAAGCAGCGGTGGCAAAGTTGAGGGAGGCGGGAGTTGCTTTTGCCATCACAAGCGGACGGCCGCCGGGTGGTATGCGAGGCGTGATTAAGGACCTGAGCCTGACAACCGTGGTGGCAGGCTTTAACGGAGGAGTCTATGTCACGCCTAGGTTGGATCCGATTGTGATGCGCGACTTGCCCAAGGATGCCGCTGCACGCGCGCTTGAACTAATCACGGAGCACGCCTTAGCCGCATGGCTCTACACCGACACAGTTTGGTATGTGCAGGATCCCAAAGGGCCCCATGTTGACCGGGAAAGCTGGACGGTTGGGTTTGGGCCCGAAGTAACTTCGGACTATTCTCCGTACATTGGACAGACCGCGAAGATCGTGGGCGTCAGTAACAATCACGAGGCGGTGGCAGCGTGCGAGAAAGTGGTTCAGGAGGAACTAGGTCACCTGGTTTCCGCTGCTCGGTCGCAGCCATACTATCTGGACGTGACGCACCCCGCAGCTAACAAAGGGAGTGTAGTCGATTTTCTGTCTGCAGTTTATCTCATCCCGACAAGCAGCATCGCTACTATCGGCGACATGCCTAACGATGTCCTGATGTTCGAGAAAAGCGGGATGAGTATCGCGATGGGTAATGCCAGCGAATCGGTCCAAGCAGAAGCTAACTTTGTTACTCACACAAACGAAGAGGAAGGTTTTGGCCTGGCCATGGAGAAATTTGTGCTCGGGCAATAGTAGAACAATTGCAGCAGAAAGAGCACGCAGAACGGAAATTTATAAATTATGGCGGAGCACCCTCACACAGTCGTCATTGTCGGCGGAGGTTTTGGCGGATTAGCCGCCGCTAAGGCTCTCCGGAACGGCCCGGCACAAGTTATCCTGATTGATCGTTCCAATCACCATCTGTTTCAGCCGCTCTTGTATCAAGTTGCGACGGCAGTGCTCGGGCCTGGGCAAATCGCATCTCCGATCCGGAACATACTACGCCACCAAAGCAATGTAACCGTCATCATGGGCGAGGTTACAGGGGTGAACAAGGAAGATCGTCAGGTGTTGTTTAGTGACGTGGATCGGAAGGGTGTACCGCTGCCCTACGATTCTCTTATTCTGGCTACCGGCGCACAGCACAGCTACTTTGGGCACGAAGAATTCGAGCGTTATGCGCCGGGGCTTAAATCTCTGGCTGACGCGGTTGCGGTTCGAAACAAGGTTCTAAAGGCGTTCGAGCAAGCTGAAGCGGAGGAGGATCCGAGGCGTCATCGGGATTTATTAACTTTCGTCCTAGTTGGCGCCGGCCCCACCGGAGTGGAAATGACGGCTGCGATTGCCACCCTGATCCGGAATAGCTTGAAATCGGATTTCCGGCGGATCGATCCAACCACCGCGCGGGTTGTACTGGTGGATCTCTCGAAACGCGTTTTGGGCTCCTTTTCTGAGAATCTTTCCGAGGCGGCTCACGACAGGCTTAAAAACCTTGGCGTTGAAGTCCTTTTAGAACGACGTGTCGACCAGATTGACGAAGATGGCGTGATCGTGGCGGGTGAACGCATTGCCAGTAAAACCGTGATCTGGACGGCCGGCGTGACGCCTTCGCCCGCCGGCAAGTGGTTAGGTGTGGAGACGGATCACGCTGGACGCGTTCGCATCCACGGCAATCTGACAGTGCCAAGCCATCCTGAGATTTTTGTTGTCGGTGATACTTCATCGCTCGTTCAGGATGGTACGCCGCTTCCCGGCGTAGCGCAGGTCGCTATGCAGCAAGGCAGGTACGCAGGGAAGCTCATTCATCGGCGACTCCTGGGCAAACCAGCGCCTCGACCATTTCGTTACTTCGACAAGGGGAGTATGGCCGTCGTTGGCAAGGGTTTTGCAATTCTGCAAACGGGCAAGCTAGCGATAAGCGGCTTTTTTGCCTGGATGGCCTGGGCTGCTATCCATCTCGAATTCTTAGCCCAGAGGAGCCTGCGGGTGAGTGTTTTTGTGCAGTGGGTTTGGACCTATCTGACAGACCAGCGCGGGTCGCGCATCATCGTTGAACCCCATGCTACTTCCGTGACGCCAGCCGCAGAAGCGTCCGCGAAGAAAGCGGAGGAAATGCCCGCACTAGTTTCAAATCGGTGACAAGCTCATGCAATCAATTACACAGACAGACGCCGTATCCGGAACAAGACAGCCGCGGCGTTTTGTTCAGATTGTTGCCGGGACCGCGGCGTTAGCCGGGCTTCTCTTCGGTTTTGATACCGGCGTCATTTCAGGCGCCATCCTTTTTATCAAGAGAGTATTTGGGCTAACCCCGTTTGCAGAAGAAGTGTTAGTGAGCGTGGCCCTGGTGGGCGCAGTTTGCGGTTCAACTCTAAGCGGCCGCTTTACGGATGCGCTCGGACGGAAGCGCGCGATTCTCATCACGGCGGCTATCTTTACCGCGGGTTCAATTCTCTGCGCGGTCGCTGGAAATTTACCGGTACTAATCGCGGGACGCCTAGCGGTGGGCGTTGCTATCGGTGTTGCTTCCTACACGGCTCCTCTCTACATCAGTGAAATGGCGCCACCAAAGCTGCGCGGCGCCCTGGTTACTCTGAATCAGCTTGCTATTACCACCGGTATCTTACTGGCCTATGTCATCGACACGGCTTTCGCTCCAAATGGTGGCTGGAGGCTCATGTTCGCCTTCGGCGCGCTCCCCGCCATCGTCCTCGGGTTAGGAATTGCCGTGCTCCCAGAGAGCCCACGTTGGTTGTTGCTCCATCGGCACAAGGAAGAAGCAGTCAAAGTTCTGACCCGGATCCGCGGAACCAGAGATGTGATGGCGGAGGTTAATGACATCGTAGAGCATGCAGAACCCGGTCACGGCAAGCTCGCTGATTTGTTTTCGCCCATCGTATTGCCAGTTCTTTTCTGTGGCATCGCGCTAGCCGTCATTCAACAAATCACGGGAATCAATACCGTGATTTATTATGCTCCTACCATCTTCCAGGCGGCAGGTTTTCATTCGAACGAAACTGCAATTGTCGCTACCGCGGGTGTCGGGTTGGTGAATGTCTTGATGACGATGGTATCGATTCCGCTGATCGACCGGCTAGGACGCCGGCCGTTATTGGTAATCAGCCTCACCGGGATGGGAGTCTCGCTTGCCGCGCTTGGCCTTGGATTCGCCATCGGTGGTGAAACCTTGAAATGGATCGGTGTGTTCAGTCTGGCTGTTTATATTGGTTCTTTCGCGATCGGGTTGGGTCCCGTTTTCTGGCTATTGATCTCAGAGATTTTCCCGCTCAACGTGCGCGGCCAGGCGGCCAGCGTTGCCACCATGGCGAATTGGCTCAGCAATTTTGTCGTGTCGCTCACCTTTCTGAGCTTGTTGAATGCGCTCGGCAGTGTTTGGACTTTTCTACTGTATGCTGTGCTTTGTGTAGTCGGTATTTGGTTCTGTCTTCGTTTTGTCCCTGAAACCAAGGGAGTACCGTTAGAGTGGATCGAGCGCGATCTGCGAGCTAGACGACCGCTGCGGAAGTTAGGAGCGGGTTAGTGAGAGGCGAGAAGTGATTCGTGATTAGGATGGTCGCCGTGGGTTAAAGCCCTCCAGCCCGATGACCTTGAGAGCGCGGCCGCGGGGAGTGGAGATGTTGTTTTCCGATACTACTTACGAGAAGTAGTGGGACGAATGCTCGAACGTTCCAAATTTTGTCCGGATCGGTTCCCTTACTATGATTCTCTTAAAGTCTTTATTTTTAAGCACTTACATCTCTTCAAAACTTCTGGCACGGAAACTGATACGAGTATAGCCGTGTCCAATAAAATCCGCAGCTATGCCGAATTGCGGGGACAGATCCGCGTCTCACTTTGGATCCAGAATCCCGAATGGATAGAACCTAGCGGCGACTCGCCTCTTTGCGATTCCTATGAGGCTCGATTTGTGCATCTGCTTCGACTTGCCGTCCGCGGGAAGACGAGGCGGCCGGTATGTAATTCGGATTCATAGTGTCACCAAAAGTACTGAATTTGAAAGGCAGAGGAGAATGTTATATGCAGAAGCCGATCACGAGAACATCTTGGCACGAACCCGACGGCGGCGTGCTTATGGATGAGCATCGAGAAGAGCTCGCCCCGCTTGGTTTTTTGCCCGAAGCGGTCGAAATCAATGACCAGCAGCTCGAACGAGTGCTCAATTATTTGGGAGAAAAACTGAGCGAACTGGACCGTTATGTATACATGATCAGGTTGTGTGATCGAAACGAGACGCTGTTCCAGAAGGTCTTAATCTCGGAACGAATTCGGTTCCTGCTGTCGTTCGATTGCCGGCGAAGACTACATGAAATCTGGCTACGTTGGCGATCGTTTGAGTGGGACGCACATTTCGAGCCGTCAGAAGGGTCGAGCAGCGCAGCTGCCGCCTAGGCACTCTTGCCGGCATTGTTTGTCGCCACCGCCCAGAATTCTTGAGATCACTGATCCTAAACCGGCAACGTGAATTGAAAAATCGCGCCTGTTGCTGTCGGCCACGCACGTCCCTGATGAGGCTCGATAATCGAACGACTAATCGCCAGGCCCATACCCATCCCTTGAGGTTTCGTGGTGTAGGAGGTCTCGAAAACATGTCCATTTCTGTAGCATTCAAGCCCGGTCCCGAATCTCGGACCTCAACCAATAGAAGCGAGGATTCTGGCTTCCTTGAGCCGTTCTCTTCAATGGCTTTTGGTCTGGTCCATGGGGAAGCTGATTCGGCTTCCGCGAAACTACGCGAGCAGTAGATCGTGAAGCATTGGCACGCATCTTGCCCCTGACCTTTCGTTGACTATGACCTCTGAGCCCAAGGAGCCCGCGTCACCTGGCAAAGCTGCGGTCTCGGATCAACCATTGAAACCAACGGTCAAGCCGCCTCGAAAGCGTCGCCGTTGGCCGATCGTGGTCGGGATATTAGTGGCGGCGATTCTCCTTTTCGTAGGGGTCCCGAGTGTGATCCGCGCGCTTAACACCATCTCGACCGATGACGCCTATGTGAATGGGTATGTGACGTTCGTCGCGCCGCGGGTCAGCGGTCAGGTAACCCGTGTTTTGGTCGAAGACAACAACCGGGTGAAAAAAGGTGACGTGCTCGTTCAGCTTGACCCAAAGCCGTACCAGGTACAGGTCGAGATTAAACAGGCAGCTGTTGATAATGCGCAGGCGAACCTGGTGCTGGCGCAAGCTAACCTGCGAGGTTTGATCGGCCAGGCGCGGAGCAATCGCTTCAAACTTGCCCGCGCCATCGAGGACGTCGACAATCAGATCGCGCTGCTCCGAGCGCGGGTTGCCACCTGGGAGCAAGAAAAGGCCACTCTAGTCCTTGCCCAGCAGGAGTTTGAGCGCGCTGAACGCTTGCTCGCAACGAAAGTGGTGAGCCAAGAGGATTATGACGAGAGGCGCGAAGCACTGGAGGTCGCCAAAGCACAGGTGGCGCAGGCGCTCGAAAATGTTTACCAGGTGCGCGTTTCTCTTGGGCTGGAAGCCCAACCTCCAGAAGGAAAGACGCTGGCCGATGTGCCGGAAGCTCTTGACCAGACGTTCTCCTCGGTTCGCCAGGCCCAGTCAGATCTGCGTCAAAGCGCTGCCCAGGTAGGTTATTTTCCATCCTCCTACAATCTGACACCCAAGCAAATGTTGGACGAGTTCCACCGACGCGATCCTGGTGGCGACCTGGATCGAATCTATGCCGAGATCGTCAAGGGCGCTCCAAGTTTAAAAGTAGCTGAAACGAATGTCGTACAGGCCCAAAGCGATCTCGATGACGCAAAGCTCAACTTGAGCTACTGCACAGTCTTCGCGGAGATTGACGGCGTTATTACACGCCGCAATGTGAATCCCGGCGACAACCTCCAGGCCGGCCAGAGCGTCATGGCCATCCGCTCGCTGCGTGATATCTGGATAGACGCGAATTTCAAGGAGACCCAGCTCCGCAACTTGCGCATCGGCCAACACGTAGATCTGGAACTGGATATGTACGGGGGCAAACACCTCTTTGAGGGACGCATCTCCGGGTTCACTTTCGGTACTGGCTCTACGTTGGCCTTACTGCCGGCACAGAATGCGACCGGCAATTTCGTCAAAGTGGTGCAGCGACTGCCGGTACGAATCGACGTGATCGATTACGATCCTGACAAGCTGCCGCTGTTCGTTGGACTCTCGGTAACCCCCACAGTGGATTTGAAAAGCGCGCCTACCGGTCCGAATGCCGGCAAGTTTCTTCAGGCGCCAGAACAAGCTGCGGGGTCTGTTAGCCCGACGCCATGAATACCAGTACGCCTGCCGTATCGACACGCTTTGAGCCGGCCAGTCCCCGAGTCTTTAGCCCGTGGCTCATTGCACTCGCAGTGGTGGTGCCGACTTTTATGGAGGTGCTCGATACCACCATCGCCAATGTGGCGCTGCGCTACATTGCCGGAGGGCTCTCTGCAGCCGTGACCGATAGCGAATGGGTCATTACTAGTTATTTGGCCGCTAACGCTATCATCCTGCCGATCTCCGGTTGGCTCGCCGCGCATTTGGGACGGCGCAACTACTTCCTGCTCTCAATCGCCATCTTTACCATCAGCTCCGGGCTGTGCGGAATGGCGACGAGTCTTGGCCAGTTGATCTTCTTCCGGGTAATGCAAGGTCTTGCCGGCGGCGGTCTTCAACCCTCCAGCCAGGCGATTCTGCTGGATACCTTTCCCCCAGAAAAGCAGGGCGCCGCCCAGACTCTCTTTGGCGTGGCCGCATTGCTGGCGCCCGTGGTCGGACCAACCCTGGGAGGTTACATCACCGATGAGTATTCCTGGCGGTGGATCTTCTATATCAATCTGCCAACGGGCGCGCTCGCCTTGTTTCTCTGCTGGCTCATGGTGCAGGACCCCGAATACCTCCGCGAGCACCGGAAGGAGCTCAAGAAACAGCCGCTGAATTTCGATTTCATCGGGCTCAGCCTCCTGGTGCTCACGATCGCTTGCTGGGAAGTGGTGTTAAGCAAGGGGCAGGAGTGGGATTGGCTGAGTGACGCTTTCGGACGCGTGCAAGTTTTGCTTGCCCTTTTTTTTATTGGCGGCGCCAGTCTGGTGTTTTGGGAAATGCGTCACGCCAGCCCCATCGTCAATTTCCGGCCGTTGGGTGAGCGAAACTTTACTTTTTGCGCTCTGATTATTTTCCTCGCCTTCGCCGTGCTCTACGGGACCAGCACCCTTTTGCCGGCATTACTGGAGTCGCTCTTTGGCTACGACGCTTTCCATGCCGGGCTGGTTCTGTCGCCATCCGGCGTTTCTGCTATCCTGGCCCTGATCGTCGTCGGCGCATTGTTGGGTCGCAGAGTGGACGCACGCTGGCTGATTGCCGCCGGCTTGTTGATTCTCGCCGCCGGTAATTTCTGGATGTCGCAACTCAACCTGGATATTTCACCTTGGCAAGCCGTCTGGCCGCGAGTGGTCATGATAGCCGGCTTGGGTATGATCTTCGCGCCATTGAATGTTGCCGCCTATCTCTACATTCCGCGTACGCTGCGCGGCGCGGCCGTCGGCCTCTTCGCGCTACTGCGCAACGAGGGCGGTAGCTTCGGCACTTCGATGGGCCAGACGATCGTCGAGCGCCGCGAGATATTCCACGCGCTGCGGCTGAACGAGAATCTCGATCGGCTGAACCCCGCGGTGCGTTCCTACTTCGGCCAGGTCCAGCCAGACTTCCTCCAACAGACTGGAGACGCGGCCGCTTCGCACCAGATGGCTCTACAGTCGCTGGAGGATCTTCGCGAACAACAGGCTTCGGCTCTTGCCTATTTCGACGCATTCCTGATTTTCGCGGTGGTCGCCGCTGTACTAGCCTTTCTGGTGTTGCTGATGAAGCGCTCCGTTGCCGAAAAAGGCGCCCATCACGGCGCTGAGTGACCAGGCCGGATGCAAACACAGATGGAGACGTCTATTAACATTCACTCCCACGTTTTTGACCACCGGCTCGCTCCATTCAATCACAGGCCACATTCAAAAAGGCAAGCCGTTTGGCCGAGAGGTTGGGAAGCCTTCGTTGACCATGGAATCAGCATATGGCTAGTCAATCGCTTTTCAGCCTCATATCAAAGTTGGCCGCTCTTTGGATTGCGCTTTTGGTTCTCCCGTTGTTTGAGCGAGCGCTATTAGGCGCCAGAACCTACTATGGTCTATTTATTGGTCTAGGATTGGTTTTCGCGTTGTACGGACTAACGATCCGTTCACTTTTCGTGCTTCTGCAACATACAAGGCGGGAGCCGTTTTACGTCTGGATAGCGTTCCTGCTGTGGTCTGTTTTTATTTGCTGCGTTCTTGGTTGTTTTGCCTTCGGATATGATCTCTTACCCCACGTGTCGGAGCCGTCTCTTGCAAGGAGCCGGCCTCTAATCGACTACCTCTACTATGAGATTATGACATTTACGACCGTTGGTTATGGTGACATAGTCCCGATTACAGCCCAGGGCAAGCTGCTTGCTATGTGCACGGCGCTTCTTGGTTACACCCACGCGGTCACCTTCGTGGCGCTGGTACTTCAGGCTTTGACCGAACACCCACCTGGTAAAATTGAAGATTGATCGAATGGCACCGGCGTTAGCTGGACCCGGTCATCCGTTCGTGTATGTGAGTTCAACTATGACGGATCGCCAAACACAGAATTCCATCGCTCCAGAAAACTCGTTTTCCGCAGCTCGGGTAGCTGCGTTTGGACTCTGCGCTCATGCTCCTTAGCTCCCTCCAGTCGTAATCTCAACAGACGGCAAGACCACGCTCGCACCAGATAGTGCGAAATCGGCAGGTATAGCGCTTGGTTCACTATCGGCAGGCTGCACGAGAAATCGCGTGTTACGTTGTAATAGCGCGTTAAAGCGCGTAGCGGAATAAATTTCCTGTCGACGTTGTTGATGTCGACATTCTGCTATCGGCGGTTTCGGAATTGGCGCTGAGCGCTCTGCGACAAGCGGTGGGAATGCTGAGGCGCTAAGTATCGGAATTCTCTCGGGTCTCTGTAAAAAGTGCGGTAAATCTGCGTGATTTCAAAAAAGCATGTCTGCAAGTTCCTACAAATAAAGCGATTACAAAAATCGCTCTACGGCCGTTTAAGCCGTAGACGGTACTCTCGCAACCATGGGCCGTCCG
>Ga0213878_10000094_pt1 | contig 46756 bp, 76 predicted proteins | sample VelepicoBEBS_R02_FD_161053 | JGI IMG/M metagenome (GOLD analysis project Ga0213878, IMG submission 161053) | Vellozia epidendroides bulk soil microbial communities from rupestrian grasslands, the National Park of Serra do Cipo, Brazil - BS_R02 | ecosystem: Environmental > Terrestrial > Soil >... | reverse complement strand
ATAGTAAAAAGCCGTTCATTCAACAACTGAATTCTGGATACGAAGCAGGAAGCAATCAATCACCCCCTCTCACACATAACAATCGGCTGGGCGTCGGTGCTTATCCATCGTCAGCCCATTCTCACCGGGATCAACCGACTGCTATGTGAGTCCTGCGCTTTACCGGCGCAGGGCGGTGATGCAATTAGCCGTCGCCGTCGCCGTCGCCGTCGCCGTAGCCGTCGCCGTCGCCGTCGCCGTAGCCGTAGCCGGAGCCGGAGCCGGAGCCGTAGCCGGAGCCGTAGCCGTAGCCGTAGCCGGAGCCGTAGCCGTAGCCGTAGCCGTAGCCGTAGCCGTAGCCGTAGCCGTAGCCGGAGCCGGAGCCGTAGCCGTCGCCGTAGCCGGAGCCGTAGCCGGAGCCGTCGCCGGAGCCGTCGCCGTAGCCGTAGCCGTAGCCGTAGCCGGAGCGCCAGATTTTTTTAGTAACCATGGATTTGCTCGCGCACACCGTCTGCAACAGGGATCAGCTCGCAGACGCCGGTCAGGTAGATTTCAGGATTAATCACGTCCAGCTTGCTGCCGCCCTTCTTCAGCCCATGCTGGGCCACGCCGGACAGGGCTACGCCATCCTTGGCCGTCCAGTTCCACAGGTGGCGCGAATTTTTCAGGATGACATTCTCGCCATCCACGCTGGCAACCTCACCAGCATGCACGCCAGCAGAATAGCAGCGAGCGATCACGTAAAGGCCTACGAATGGGTGTTCTTTGCTCATGGTTTGATTCTCCTATGTTGTTTGATGAGAGAAACCCTCTCAGCCCCAAAGCCGCGTCATGCGCGGCGATGGGTGGTGCTGTGGGTGGCGGATCAGATCATGCGGCCATGCACGTGGTAGTAGGCAGCGGCCCAGCTGTTTGCGCGCACGATGACCAGATTGCCAAAGCCATCGTCGAGCAGGTTGTAGACCAGCATCGGGGCCATGTTGGTGAGAAGTTCCATGATCCAATCCTTTCAGTTAAGCGCCCACGAAGGGCGCGGGTGGGTTAGGCGGCGAAACGTTTTGCGGCGGCGGCTTTCATTTCCTCGATACGCTTAGCGCTTTGTTTTGGGTTCAAAGTGCGGCGGTCACGGATCGAAGCTTTGGTATAGAAAAGTTCTTTTCCGCCTACGAAACGCTCCATAGCGCTGCCGTCAGTAAAAACAAACATGACGCCTTTTTGGCATTTATCGGTTCCTCGCTGTATGCTATACGATGCGCTGATTTCCATGATTTCTTCCTCTCATCCATCGCCGCGCCCAGTGCGCTGCGTCCATGTAGAGATAATACATAAAGAATCACATGCGGTAAAGCACATTTTGAGAAATTTCTGAGCGTGTTAGGATTTCGCAACAGAGAGGGAACATGCCAACTATCACGCTACCGGATTTGCACGAAGGGCAAATTGACATCTTCATGAATCGGGGCCGATACAATGCGGTCCGGTGTGGCCGTCGATTTCGGCAAGACTAAGTTCATGGTCACAATGGCCGCCGACCGTTGTGTGAAGAAAAAGAAAATCGGCATCTTTACCCCCGAGTACCGACAAGGTGCGGAGCCTTGGCGCGAGCTGAAAGGAATTCTGCGCCCAATTCGCGATACCTTCAACCGCTCTGAAGGCGTCATGCTGGTGACGACTGGCGGACAGATTGACTTCTGGACGCTTAACGACAATGATCTGGCAGGTCGAGGCCGCGAGTATCACGAAGTCCATATTGATGAAGCCGCATTCACGAAAAAGAACATGCGCGACATCTGGGATAAGGCAATCAAGCCCACGATGCTCACGACCAAGGGCAGCGCATGGGTCTACTCTACGCCAAACGGGAACGACCCCGAGAACTTCTTTTTCCAGGCCTGCAATGATGCTGAGTTGGGATTCACGCAGCATCACGCGCCCACTGCAAACAATCCATATGTGCCGCTGGATGAACTGGAGAAGGAGCGCAAGGGAAATCACCCGTTAGTCTTCCGTCAGGAATTCCTTGCGGAGTTCGTTGATTGGTCTGGCGTGGCATTCTTCAGCGCTGATAAGCTGCTGGTGGATGGGCAGCCTATTATCTGGCCTGAAAACGTCGATTATGTCTATGCCACGATTGACAGCGCGGTAAAGGCGGGGCAGGAGCATGACGGCACCGCTGTAACTTACTGGGCGCGCTCAAAGCACTTCGGCCATCCGCTTGTGATTCTCGATTGGGATATTGTCCAGATTGAGGGCGCTTTGCTGGAAACATGGCTCCCCACCGTGCTTGAAAATCTGGAAATGATGGCACGCATATGCAAGGCTACATACGGCTCTGCTGGCACTTTTATTGAGGACAAGGCTAGTGGCACCATCCTATTGCAGCAAGCGGCGCGGCGCGGCCTTCCTGCCACTGCAATCGACAGCAAACTGACTGCGGTTGGTAAGGATGAGCGCGCCATCAGCGTTTCCGGCTATCTCTACCGAGGCGAGATCAAGATATCCCAGCGTGCCTATGATAAAGTGACCACCTTTAAAGGCCAGACAAGAAACCATCTCATGACACAGGTGACGGGGTTCAGGATCGGAGATAAGGACGCGGCGAAGCGCGCTGATGACTTGCTGGACACCTTTACTTACGGAATCGCAATTGGTCTGGGCAATAACGAGGGTTACTAAATGAGCGAAAACGCCAGTATCGATGTCAACGGTTCAGTGCTTGGCACGTCGCTTCAGAAGATGCTTGAGGCTGACGGAATCCAACCTGGCAGCGCCCCTGGCTATGAGCTATGCAAGCAAATCTATCTCTATCATCCGCTTGGCAAGAAAATGGCGGATGCGCCGGTCAGCAAGGCCCAAAGCCAGCAGCGCGAGATTTCCATTCCTGGCTCGCCGGAAGATGACGTGAAAAAGGCCTTCAATGAGGAATGGGAAGCCATCGGAGCTGATCGTCTGATTTTCAGCACCATGAGCCAGTCTCGCGTTTATGGCATCTGCTCGCTGGCCTATGGGGCTGTCGGGAAGAAGCCTAGCGACATCATTGACCCCAAAGACTTTGCATCGCTGGAGATGTTTTTCAGCGTGTTTGATCCGCTGAACACAGCTGGTAGCTTGGTGACGAGCCAAAATCCAAACTCCCCAGATTTCCAAAAGCACAGCGGCATTGCGGTTTCTGGCGAGGCCTACCACCGCTCGCGCAGCGTGACGGTGATGAATGAGGAGCCGATTTACATCAGCTACACATCTTCCGCCTTTGGTTTCGTTGGTCGCTCTGTCTATCAGCGCGCTCTGTTCCCGCTGAAGACCTATATTCAGTCGATGGTGACGGATGACATGGTGGTCCAGAAGGGCGGCCTGCTAATCGCCATGATGAAGCAAGCCGGGTCCATTGTGGACAACATGATGGCAAAGGTATCGGGCTTCAAGCGTACGCTGCTTCAGCGCGGCAAGACTGGCAATGTCCTAACCATCGGCCACGAAGACAAGATTGAAACCCTTGACCTGAAAAATAGCGAAATCGCGCTGACTGCGGCGCGCAAGAATGTACTGGAGAACTGCGCGGCCGCTGCCGATATGCCCGCCAGCATGCTGAATAACGAAACCTTTGCGGAAGGCTTTGGCGAAGGCACCGAGGACGCTAAAAACGTCGCTCAGTACATTCAAACAATCCGCGAGGAAATGCGCCCACTGTATCAGTTCCTCGACAATATTGTGATGTACCGCGCATGGAACAAAGAATTCTACAAGACCATCCAGGCGAAGTATCCAGACGAATATGGAAGCATGGATTACATGACCGCCTTCATGAGCTGGAAAAACGCTTTCACTGCGATTTGGCCGTCGCTGCTGATTGAGCCAGAGTCGGAACTGGTCAAGGTGGATGAAACGAAGCTCAAAACGGTTGTGAGCATCGTGGAAGTAATGGCCCCTCAAATGGATCCCGAGAACCGCGCCCGTGTGCTGATCTGGGCGGCTGACAATATCAACGAGATGAAGCGCATGTTTACTGTGCCGCTCAACCTTGATTATGATGCGCTGGCCGCGTATGAGCCGCCAGCGCAGCCAGAGATGGCCGAGCCAAAGCCAGAAAATCTATAAAATGAAAATTTTCATTTTATCAATGATTGCCGGGACACTTGGAGAGATATGCTGCAAACTCGCCGCCCAGCAACAAGGAGAAATTTCCTGGGCGCTGAGAGGTGCTGCCTTCTTATGCTGGGGGTGTGGTGCTTTTTGGTGGACTCATATCTATAAGACACGCAATATCTTAGAAACAATAGCGTGGTATGCGCCAACACAGACCGTGATTTTAGCGGCGATAAGTATCATTTATCTCAAAGAGCCACTCACATGGAAGTTATTGGCAGCATTGCCAATGACTATTGCTTGCATTATTTTGCTGAATTAATTCTCACATGTGAGGAAAATGAATTTTCAAGAAACAATTACAGCGGCAATCAGCGATGTCGAAGAGCATGGCTATGATTCTCAGGCCCGCATAGATGGCTGGCTTGAGCGGATAGAGCAGGCTGCGCGCTTGGCGATGCTGCCAGAGGCCCAGGTGCAAGAACTGCTCAACCGCACCATTCGCGGCATCTATACGAAGATGATTACGCGCAGGGGCGCGCTGGCGCTTCACAAAGGCATAGCATCCTTTACGCTGGATCAAGTCAAGCCAAAGCTGCATGCGGAGCTGGAGCGCCGACTGATGGCAAGCGCGAACCTCATCAAATTGAATCGTGAGCAGATGATTGCCAAGACCCGGCAGCGCTTTATGGGCTGGGCAACGTCGGTCCCTGCGGGCGGCAGTGACGCGGTAGACAAAAGACAGGTAAAGGAAGACCTAAAAAAAGCGCTCAAGCAACTGCCTTACGAAGAGCGCCGCGTGCTGATTGACCAAGGCCACAAGTTCACATCAGCCTTGAATAGCATCATCGCCACGGACGGCGGTGCGATTGCTGGCGAATGGCATTCGCACTTCCGGCAGCCTGGATACGATTATCGCGAAGACCACAAAGAGCGCGACGGCCATGTGTACTTAATTCGCGACTGCTGGGCGCAGCAGCAGGGGCTTGTGAAAGTCGGGAATGATGGTTATACAGACCAAATCACAGAGCCGGGCGAGGAAGTATTTTGCCGATGCGCTTACAGTTACATATATGCAATACGAAGCCTGCCGGAATCCATGCTGACCGCAAAGGGCCGCGAAGCTTTGAAAGTAAGGTAACATTGCGCCCATGCCAGCCACTAGCCCAGCTCAAGAACGATTAATGCAAGCCGCCGCCCATACTCCGGGCGGCTATGGCGGCGTTCCGCAAAACGTAGGAAAAGAATTTGTAGGTGATTCCTCAAAGCGCATTCAGGCCGCTGGGATTGCTTTCATGGCTGGCGGCAAAGTGCTGCTCATGAAGCGCGGCGACGGTGGCGACTATGCAGGTCACTGGGCATTCCCTGGCGGCCACATAGAGCCGGAGGAGGGGGCGGAAGAGGCAGCGCGGCGCGAAGTGCTGGAAGAGGCAGGATATTCCACCACCGGAGCTATCCGCAATATCGCCTTCACGGATAATGGTTATTGCCAATTCACTCTTTTTGGCAAAAACTGCCAAGAATTCGCCCCGGTCCTAAACGACGAGAATACTGAATTCATTTGGGCTGCCCCAGATGAATATCCGGAACCACTGCATCCCGGAACAAAACTTATCTTGGATGGCAATGCCCTCGACCAAATCGACGTCTCGAAAATGACCGAATTGGACATAGCTCGCATGATTGCATCCTGCGAACTGACCAGTCCGCAGCGCTGGGCGAACATGTCCCTGTTCGCATTGCGCATCACTGGAACCGGCACGGCTTACCGCAGCGCGCATGATGAATATGTCTACCGCCCACCAGAACTTTATCTGAATGACGAATTTTTGCAGCGCTGTAATGGCCTGCAAGTAATTTGGGTACATCCGCCAGAAGATCGGCTCGACAGCGAAGAATTCCGCAAACGAACAATTGGTGCTATTCTCTTGCCCTATATACAGGGTGATGAAGTCTGGGGCGTCGCTAAGATTTACGACGATGTGGCAATTCAGATTATGTCTGACCCAGAAAGACCGCTATCCACTTCACCAACGGTTGTATTTAGAGAGACTGACGGGAATAGTGAGGTAACACTAGATACAGGTGAAAAGCTATTAATTGAGGGCCGTCCCTTCCTTCTCGATCATTTAGCAGTCTGCGAATATGGCGTGTGGGATAAGGGCGGCAACCCAAAGGGCGTTTTGAATTCAACCAGTGAGGCACTGAAAATGACGGAAGAAGAGAAAAAGGCAGAGGAAAAGGCTAAGGCCGATGCCGAATTGGCAGAGCTGAAAGCGAAAGCTGACGCTTATGATGGCCTCATGAAGGCTAAGGCAGATGCCGAAGAAGAGGCCAAGAAAAAGGCCGAAGAAGAGGAAGAAACCAAGGCCAAGAAAGTCGCCGCCGACTCCGAAGAGGAAAAGGCTAAAGCTGACGCCGCCCGCATTGACAAGGCCATCGCTGACGGCGTTGCTGCTGGTCTGAAGGCCATCGAAGCGCGCCTGCCAAAAGCTCGCTCCGACGCTGATTTCGCTGCCATGGCATCCGCTCAGGCTCGCGCTGATTCCGTCGCTCACGCCTTCGGCAAGTCGGCTCCGCGTCCATTGGATGGCGAAGACCTGACCGGCTATCGCCAGCGCCTGCTGAGCGACTTCCAATCGCATTCTCCGAGCTGGAAGGGCGCGAAGCTGACCGATATCAGCGACTCCGCCGTGCTGGATATCGCAGAGAAGCAAATCTATGCCGATGCCATGATTGCCGCGAACACTCCCGGCGCTCCTTCTGGTGGCGGCCTGCGTGAAGTCAAGAACCGCTCCGATGCTGGTCACTCCATCAGCATGTTCTACGGCGACCCTTCGGCATGGATGAGCAAGTTCAAAATGCCAACCCGTCGCGTCACTCACATCAACAAAGGAGCGTAAGCCATGGTAGCGAACGTAGCAGGCTTTAACCCGATGTTGACGACCAATGCAGCCGGTTCGTTCAACATTCAAACGGACGGCTATGTCCAAGGCGTAGCGATGGATGAACCATCGATCCGCAACACCCTGGCTGGCGGCATTCTGGCATCGACCGAAACACTGCCGATGTGGGGCGGCGTAGCGATCAGTGAATCGCTGCTGGCCGACGCAAGCGGTGGTAACGTGATGGGCAACAGCATCACTCGCGCCGCCAGTGTTGGTAATATCACCGGCTTCTCGGTGTTCAATCAAGCCTTCAATGCCATCAACAACCCGCAAAGCAAAGTGCCCACACTGGGTTCCGGCATGACCACTCATTTCCACCGACTGGGCAGCGGCGCACGCATCGCGGTGGCCTGCGATCCATCGCTGGTATCGCTGAATGGCGGGCTGGTCACGCAACAGGTCAGCTGGGACTTCAATAACCAGTTGCTGCAACCATACGTTGCTTCGACTCCAACCGTTACCATCTCCAGCATGACTCCGACCTTCAACGCTTCCACTGGTGTATGGACGATTGCTGTGGTGACTGCGGCGGCTGCTGATGTGGGCGCTGTCGGCGATGCGATCAACATCAGCGGTGCCACCAACTCCGGCACTGCTGGTAATTCGGTCGTCAATGGTAACTTCATCGTGAGCGCCTTCACCGATAACCAGCACTTCAGCTTCCAAGTGAGCGGCCTGAATTCCGGCAGCATCGGCACTATCGCTGGTTCGCCAGTCCTGAACCAAGGCGTCGGCGCTCTGAATGTCCGCATTCTGAACGTCAACCAGGGTAACAGCTTGACTGTTTCCTACAATCCCAATACCAACTTCGCGAACTGGAACCCTAACGGCTCCTGCGCGCTGATCTTGATTTAAGGAGCAAAACCCATGTTCAGCGCACCATCCTATGCACTGGTTCATCCGAGCTACGTCATGCCAGAAACCGTCCTGCAATATTCGCAGGCTTCGGGCGCATTCGCACTGCTGGCCGGCGAAAATCCGCAGGCTCGTTTGAGCGAAGGTGATAAATACGTCTATCTGAAAAAGGCCAACATCCGCACTAAGACCAATGCCGGCCAAGCGGCCTTCAACCAGCTCAACGGCGTGTCCATTACCATGGATATGATGTCCACGCCTACCTATCTGCTGCGCATGCGTGCCGAGTACGACCACCACGACACCGCTGCCGCCGCCAATTGGGGCATGGGCCTGGACAACGCGTACCGCATGGGTATGCGCCAGGGCATCTTCCAAAGCATGCGTAACGGCCTGCTGTATGGCTTCAACCCATCCTTTGGCGAAGGCATCGTCAATGGCGTCGGCACCACTTCGGTGAACCTGCCAGCGGACCAGAACGGCAATACCACCATTGCGACCTATGACAATGGCGCGCTGGCCTTCTTCCTGCTGCAAATTGTGTCGGCGCTGAAGTCGCGCACCTTGCAACTGGGCATGCCGGTCAAAGTGACGGTGATCGGCCCTCAGCGCGTTCTGGGCGCGATGGAGTATCAGAACATCGTCCAGCTGACCCAGTTCCAACGTACCGGCGCTGGTACTGAAACCACCAAGGGAGTGCTGCAAAACGTCCTTGGCATGAACGGCGATACCCTGGAATGGGGCTACGACGACACCCTCATTGGCAAAGGTGCTGGCGGCAACGACCTGATTATCATCAGCGTGCCAGAGCTGGATATCCCGGACGAATCCGGCATCAACACCAATGAGTTTGCCAAGGTGACTCCAAGCCTGCGTGACTGCAATTCCATGTTCTGCGACATGGCAGCGCCACGCGAAATCCGTTCGCCACTGGCAGGCGGCGCGACCGATGTAGTGAGCGAGCTGCGCACTACTCCGGGCTGGACCATTCGTCCAGAAGCGACCACGCTGCTCAGCGCTAAGTACCAGTAAGCAACGGCGGCATGTTACGATAAGAGGGCTGGCCTTTGTGTCAGCCCTTTTTAATTATGGAGCCAAGCCATGCCTAAACTGTACGTCGCAAACTGCACCAAGCAAGACCACCACTTCCTCTTCCGTGTGCCAGAAATCAATCGTGAATCCCCATTCCACATGAAAATCGGTGTGGGGAAATGCGAACAGATTTACAAAGAAGACAGCACCGATGTGCTGGATGCCATTATCCGCCAGCATACGGATTATGGCCTGGTCCGCGTCGATGAAGTAGACCGCACCAAAGAATTCATCGGCATGTGCTACCAGATCGACAAGCCTATCAATGTGGATGCAATTGTCCGCGCCATCAACCACAATGATGAAGTACTGGCCCAGCGCGGCGTGGAGCTGCGCAAGGAAACCGCTGTAGCCATTTCCGAACAGGCGGCGCGAGAAGCCCGCGAAGTTGGCGGCGCGCTTACCTCCATGGAGGTGAGTATCGAAGAGGTTGTTGAAAATGGCGACACTGCGAAAATCAATGAAAGCGTCGAAGTGGTAGCTGAAGGCCAAGCCCCACGAAGCCGCCGCGCTCAAAAATAATCATGGCAGACACCGCCAGCTATTTGGCATTTATCCGGGAGCAGGGCGTAACAACCGCTCAGCTTCCCGATAACTCGCTTTATATTCAAACGTCATACAACATTGCTATCGCATTAGTCTATGAAGTCATTGCGTGCGTTTCGACGGTGATCTATGACCAATGTGTGTACAACCTGGCATTTGACCGCTTGGTGAATATCGCAATAGATCAGACAGGGCAAACGATCTTCGCTGATCTTCGCAAGGCAAACGGTTTAAATACCTTTGTTGGCGGTGTTATCCAATCCAGCTCTGATGTCAGCACCAGTGAATCGATGGTCGTACCGGACTTCGCGAAAACCCTGACTCTATCGGATTTGCAGCGTCTGAAAACGCCTTGGGGACGCGCATATTTGGAGCTGGCGCAGAGCGCTGGTCCATTGTGGGGATTGACATGAAATTGCATCTTGGCGTTGTGGATATTCCTTATCGAGCCAACGGGCCGATTAAGAGCGGCAAGAAAAAGCCAAGGTTCAATGCGGGCGCGACCACTACGGGATTCGTTGCCCAAATCCTCGAAGATAAATATTCGGTCATGCAGAACTTCGCAGACTTGCACATGAACGATATAGCAGAGCTTCTGACAATCGGTATGGCTGAATCGGTCGAATCTCTCATGCAGGGTGCGCCGCCATCGCTAAAGCCGTTTGGGCAGCCGGAAAGCGAGATAGGGCAGCTTTTCCGCACATATCTGGATCAGAGCGAGATTCGGCAAACCGGACAGCCTGGAGTGCCAACAGAGGCCGCTTTGAAGGGTGTCAATCACCGCTTGAAGAATAAGCGCGGCCCGGTGCGGCCCGACTTTATAGACACGGGCCTTTATCAGGCCAGTTTCCGCGCATGGATTGATTGATGCCAAACGTGAATGAGGCGCAGAACGCCGGAACCCCTTTAAACGCCTCGCTTGAGGCTGGCATTGACGTTCTATCGCTTAGCCAAGAAGTCGTTTTTACTCAGTATCAGCGCGAAGTTCTACCGCTGGATGGGTTCATTTTCTGGCTTCGCACATCGACAACGAAAACGATTCAAGGGTCACTGCATTACAGCATCAACAGCGAGCAGCGCGAGGATGAATCTATTGCCCTGCGTTCGGTAATCTTCACGGCTAGAGAGCAGGTTGACGACCTCGCCGCCATCGCTCCAAATATGCTTTGGGTTGCGCAGGTAGACGAGGATTATTACGCTTTCTCGCAGCAGGGGAATTTTTACGAGCAGGCTGGAATTTATCATTACCAGGGCTTTGCGGTATGGCCTGCGATGCAAAGCCAACTCATTGACAACATCAATGACTTGAATCCGGGTGAGGCCGTGGTGTCGAATAGCTTGCCGTTCTGGCTGACGCTGAATGCGATTATGCCGGTCTACCCATCGTTCTTGATCCCGCAAGATATCCGCCCACCTTATGCGGCTATCCACATCGATCCTGCGACGACGCGGGCAATTCAAGCTGCGCCCTTGCTGGACTATGAGCTCTCGCATTTCCAGCTCACGCAGGAGACTGTCAAGATCACGATGTATGGCGTGCGCAATAACGAAGCACTCGATTATCTGGATTACATCTGCCAATACAGCCTGTCCAGCGATGCCTTCGGCATCATGAACATGCCAGTGGTTCGGGACGAAAAGCGCACGCAAAGCGAAACGACAACCATTGCTCAGAAAAAAAGCATAGAATTCGAAATTAATTATTACCAGACACGTCTCAATAATGAGACGCGTCAGTTTATACTGAAGACCATTCAGAATTACATCATCAACCCGTTATAGGTGACGAAATGCCACAAAACCCGCTGAGCCTGAATACCGTCAATCCCGCTGGCGCTCTGGTTGCCAACCAGGCTGATTTGGGTGGCGCATTGCGCACCACCACCACGCCAAAACTCACCGCGCTTGGCGTTGCCGCAGCATCCATCATTAAGGGCGGCCCTGGGCGCGTCCAGCGTATCAATGTGGTTGTCCCAGGCAGCACCGCTGGCGGCGTGTATGACTGCCTGACCACGCAAGCGGCTGCGACCTCCAATCAAATCGCCAGCATTCCCCCGCTGAGCACTGCGCAGATCGGCGCGCTGACCGTTGATGCCAATGCCGCCACCGGCATCGTGGTCATTCCTGGCACCGGCCAAACCCTGGCTGTAATCTACGAATAAGGCGCACACATGTCTATCGTAACGCTTAACGTAAGCACTCAAACAGCGCCAGCGCCGAGCACGCTACAGCGTACTGGCGCTCTCGTTTCCCATGGCGGCACTAGCCTCGCATCGGGCGCGAAGTCCCTGCTGTATGGCAAGAGCGATCTGACCGCGATTCTCGCAGGCGCTGTGACGGTTACTAGCGCTACCTGGGCATCGAACGTGCTCACGGTGAATACTGCTACTCCGCACGGCTTCACTACCGGCGATACCGGCACCACTTCCGGTTTCACGCCGTCGGCGTTCAACATCACCGCCGCCATGACCGTGACGGGCGCATCGTCGTTTACCATGCCGCTGCTCTCCAATCCCGGAACCACCAGCGCGGTGGGCGTCGTAACCGATGCCGATGTGTCCGAAATTACCGCAATGGTGAATACCTATTTTGCACAAGGCTCGGCAGCGCCGGTCTACGTGCTGGAAATGGGGCATGGCACAAATACCGCTGGCGTCACGGCGCTGACTACGTACATCACCGCCAATCCCGGAGCATTCTATGAGTACCTGATCCCTCGCGGCTGGGATGCTGAAGCGGGCATGGTAACTTTGGCGAGCGCCTACACCTCTGCCACTGCCGAAGTCTATTTCGGCATCACTGCAACGCTGAGCACTTACGCATCATTTGCAACCCTCAAGTCTGCTCGCCTGATGATCGAAGCACCAGGAATCCCGGCTACGGAATTCACTGCTGCTGCGCGCCTGTATAACGTGCTGAAGGAAAACCCGAGTCCAACGAATCAGGTTGCGCCGTTCGCTTACCGCTTCCTGTTCGGCGTGACCTCATATCCGGCGACCGCCACGCAAAAGGCGACCTTCAAGGCAGCCAATCTGGACTATGTGACGGATGGTTCTGAGGGCGGCATCAGCAACAAGATTCTGGCGTTGGGCGTCAATGCTGATGGCAACCCGATCAACTATTGGTACTCGGTTGATTCGATGCAGATCAATCTGGATACCGATCTGGCCGCAGAAATCATCAACGGGTCTAACAACCCTCAGGCACCGTTGTACTACAACCAGGCTGGCATCAACCGCTTGCGCATCAAGGCGGCGCAGCGTGCGGCGAATCAGGTGGGCAGCGGCCTTGCTGTCGGCCCGGTGACGCAATACCAACTGACGGCGGCTGATTTTACTGCGCTGCTGAATAGCGGGACTGCGCCTGTCGGTGTGCTGGTTAACTCGGTCCCGTTCTCGTCCTATGTGGCGCTGAACCCGAACGACTACCCAATCGGCCTGTACACCGGCCTGTCGATCAGCTACACCCCGGCGCGCGGCTTCACGAATATCACCGTGAACCTGAACGTTTCGAACTTCATCCCGACCGCATAAGGTAAGCCATGCCAATCGCAAATCCAATGATTCCACAAGGCACGCTTAACCGCCTGCGCGGTAGCGTGTCGATTCCAGCATTCCCGGCGTTGAATGTGACGGCGCCATATCTCGGGAAGGCTGGCATTTCACTGGCCTTGGAAGGGAATACCACTACGTTCATCCCGTCCATGACTGGCGCTGTGACTTCCCCGGAGCCGTTCCTGATGGCGAATGTGACCATCAATTTGCTGCGCACTCAAGGCCTTGCCGATCAGTACAAGGCGAAGATGGAGGCAAACGCTCAAATCGGGGAATTCACCGTCAATTCGGATTCGTCCGTGCTCGGCACTTTCACGATCTATAACGGCGCTATCCAATCCATTGCGCCGCTGGTGATCGACGGCCAGGATGCGGGCTATGCTGTCACGCTGGGTGGCTACTACTACGTGAATAACTCCACCTGGAATGTCTAATGAAGATCGATAAGCAGCTCAATCTAGTCTGCCCAATCGAAACCGATAGCGGCGTTGTGTATATCCACTCAACGCCAATCGGGCGAGAAGTTTTTGAAAAATACTTCCTCCCGCTATCCAAGACCTTTGGGGCGATCTTTACCGAAGGCCTGCAAGTTGTAGCCGGACCTCGCGTGGCAGCAATGCTGCTGAAAAAGGTTTCGATTGAGGATGGCGTATGGGATGGTCCGCAAGGCGTATCCAGCGGCCTCATGGAAGAGATTCGCCGCCTGTCTAATGTGGCAGTGCCTACCGATGCTGGATGGGCCACGCTGCCGCTGTATGACGCTCTGGCGAAAGGACATCTTGAGCAGCGCGACGTAGACGAGGCCGAAAACGCCATCGTTTTTTTTACCTGCATTTCGTTGATGTGCAAACGATCCGAGGCGGCGACGTTTGTAACTGGGATGAGCGAGATTTGGGGTACGCTGACTACCTCGTCCAATGTTACGGAATACGCACGTTCCTTGCCGATGTTGACCGAGACCGGGACTTCCTCTCCCGAGGTGAAACCCTCGTCAATTCCTGCCTGAGTTACCTTGCCAACGAGGGTTTCTCGCGGTATTTTTCTACCCTCGTTGACAACCACAACTTCAGGGATGCGCACGAATTTCGACAGCGCTATCTGATTCAAGCCATGGAGCGGAAAGGCCCATTCGGATGGTAGCGAAAAGCATTCTTGAGATTGACATCGCCGATTCCTCTTATGAGGCGTTCCAGGCCAAATTTCTCAAGTACCAGGAGCAGGTGGCAAAGCAGCCATCCGCATGGAAGCGCGTAGGCGAAGCTGCCAAAGGTACTGGCAGTGAGTATGTCAAGCTGGGCAAGACAATCGCCGAAACCGTCAAGGGAATCCAGTATGCAGCGAACCGCCAGCAGGCTTTCGCTGTAGCCGCCGCTGGCACTGCGCGAACTTTCGTGGGGATGGTCAAAAGCACAAAGCAGCTTGTGGGCAATTTGAAGGATGGTGCGGCCATGTTGATTAAGTGGTCCGGCATCATCGGCCTGATATCTGGCGTAGTCGGTGCTGGCGGCTTATTTGGCATTGCTCGTTTGGCCTCTTCCGCATCCCAGCAACGCCGCGACTCGCAGGGGCTTGGCGTATCTGGTGGCGAGCTGAGCGCGGCGCAGATCAACTATCAAAAGCTGGTCAACGTTGACGATATGCTAGGGCGCATCAATGAGGCCCGCAACGATGTGAACAAGCGCTGGGCTTTCAAGGCTGCTGGAATCAATCCCGCTGATATGCAGGGCAAAAGCAATGCAGAAGTGCTGACGATGCTCATCCCAGCGCTGAAAAGCACGTTTGAGCGCTCAGGAGGCACCCTACAGGGCGCGCAAGCCCATGGCTTGACCGAGTTTGCAGACCTGTCCACTTTGACGCGCCTGAAGGCCGTAAGCAAGGAAGAACTTGACGCGACCGAACAGGCCTACCGCGCATCTGTAAAACAGCTATCGGTGGCTGACAACGTCAACCGCGCATGGCAGCAACTTGAAATCACTTTCAAGAATACCGGCTCGGCCATCGAAAAGCTGTTCAAGGAAAAGCTGGTATCTCTGAGCGGGCCTCTTGGTCAGCTTTCCGAGGCATTCACAAAGGCTGTGAAAGTTTTCCTCGACAGCCCGAAGATCGGGAAGTGGATCGGTGAAATTTCCACCGGGCTGGAAGCCTTCGCAAAGTATCTCACCTCAGATAACTTTTCCAAGGATGTCAATTCGTTCTTGGATGCGCTTGACGAGATGGGCGGCAGACTGGTTAAAGCGGCGCAGTTCCTCGGCAAAGTGTTTAACATCGGATCAGAGAAGACCCTGAAGGCAAGCGAATATCACAAGCTGGATGAGCTGAGGAAAATCAATAAGCCATTGGCCGAAGCGATGCAATACCGCCTTGAGAATCCAGAAGCTGCAAAAGAGAAGGGCGACAAGTTCAACGCTCGAAGCGGCTTTGCGCTCAAGCGGAATAGCGAGGTGGAGCGCCAGAACATTCAGGATGCGATCAATGGCGCAGATGGCGCGCAGGTAAAGCAGCTCTTGGAATCGCTTGGGATATCGACCGCCACACAGAGCGCCAGCGGCAAGATTAAACCGTTTGCGGGGCAAGCTAAAGCCTTACCTGGAAGCCAATCTGATGCGCAGCGCGAAAAGGAAAATGGCTTGCGTAATGGGCTGCTATCCGCGATGGAATGGAAGGAATCAAAATACAATCCTCGCGCTATAGGTCCAATGACAAAATATGGGACAGCAAAGGGAGCATTCCAGTTTCTGGATTCCACTGCTGGGGAATATGGCATAACTGATCCGTTCAACCGAGAGCAAGAAGCAGATGCAGCAGCTCGTAAAATGGGGGGGTTGCTAAAGCGTTACAAAGGCGATCTTTCCAAGGCGCTGTCCGCGTACAATTGGGGCGAAGGAAATCTTGATAAGTTCGGGATGGAGAATCGCCCGGCTCAGACACGCGATTACGTGACATCGATTCTCGGCCGCCTTGAGCAGACGATTTCCCGCGCTGTGGATCGCGGCCCGGCACGTCAAAGCTCGGGAGGTGCGCAGACTTTCAGGATTGAAAACGCAACGGGCGGCAACGCCGTAGTTATTGGAAGCCAGCTTGCACAATGAGCGCCGGACGCACTTTATTCCAAATCGCCTATGAGGTCTCGCCAATCATCCTGACAGGCGGGATAGCGAACCTCATCCCCGGTAACATGCTGCCGATTATCGCTCTCACGCAAGCGCCAAGCTTCGGCCTTGGGCTGCTGGAAGGGAATCTTGACCTTGACCCTGACTCCTTCTTTGCGCGCTTCATGCCGATTGCTGGCGGCACGCTAGTAAACAACCAAATTGCACAGTATCCGTTTGCGAACCAGACTGTGGCCGCCAATGCCATTGTGGCGCAGCCGAACACAATCTCCCTCGCCATGATCTGCCCGGTGCGCGAGAGCGGCGGCTATGCGGCAAAGCTGGCGACTATGACCGCATTGCAGGCCGCGCTTGAACAACATACTTCCAGCGGCGGCACTTTCACGGTGGTGACTCCTGCTTTCATCTACACAAATTGCATCCTAAAAACTCTGCGCGATGTGACGCCAGGGGATACGAAACAGAAGCAAATGGAATGGCAGTGGGACTTTGAAAAACCGCTTGTGGCGCTCGATACCGCGCAGCAGTTCGCAAGCTCGCTCATGTCGCGCATCAGCAATCAATTGCCGATTGACGGCCAGCCAACGTGGTCCGGCGTAGCTACTTCTGTTGGCAAGACCATCAGCAATGCAGTGGGAAGCGTGATCCCATCAGCGGGGAATCTGATCGGCTCTCTCACGGGCGGGGCTTCGTTCTCTGGCGAGGGGCTGTAATGGCAACGATTATCCCATTCAATCAATCGCCCACGGCCAACTTCCAGTTTGAGGCCACGTTTGACGGGAAAAGCTATATCGTCATCGTGACTTGGAACCTGTTCGGCCAAAGGTTCTACGTGAATATCTATGACACCACTGGCGTGCTTATCCTGTCTATGCCGATGATTGGATCGCCTGACACGAAGGATATTTCGCTGACCGCCGGATACTTCACCACCAAGCTTGTCTATCGAGTCAAGAGCAACAATTTTGAGGTGATCTGATGCGCTATTACCGCATCCGCATCACCAATCAGGATACTGGTGAGCTGATTAAAGAATTCACCAGCCTAAACACGCTCGGTCAGACCATCCCCGGCGCGCTGAACGTCGAATTTGATATCCCAGTCTTCCGCATGGCTGAGCCAGCAGGCGCGGCCTATGTAAAGGTCTGGGGCATATCCATTCAGGACATTGGGCAAGCGCTAGACCTGACCAATCGGAATATCGAAATCTATGCCGGCATGCAGAAGGGCCTGCCGCTGGCGAATCCGAAGCAATCAGGTCTGATTCTTCAAGGAACCATCCAGCAAGCTTTTGGCAACTGGCAGGCCATGGAGCAGTCTTTGGATTTGATCGTCAATGTGATCGGCGAGAGCGCAAGCGATCCGAAGAATATCACGCTCAATTGGCGAAAAGGGCAGGCGCTCGGTGATGCTGTAAAAGCGACATTGGCTATTGCCTTCCCAGCCTATACGGCACAGATAAGCACCACACAAAACCTCGTTCTTAACCAGGATGAGGTAGGCTATTACGAAAACATCACGCAGTTTGCCGACTATGTGAAGATCGTGAGCCAACACATCGTCAATGATCCCGCATATCAGGGAGTCGATATCCTTGTGAAGGATAAAACCTTCATTATCAGTGATGGATCAACCGCGAAGACGCCAAAAAATATTGAGTTCACAGACCTGATCGGGCAGCCTACATGGATTGCCTTCAGCAGCATAATTTTCAAATGCGTGATGCGTGCCGATATCAGTGTTGGCGACTACATTAAAATGCCACCAAGCCCGCAGATCACGACCGCGCAGAGCTATTCTCAATACCGCGATAAAGCGGCCTTCAATGGCGTTTTTGTGGTCAAGGAAGCGCGTCACATGGGGAACTTCCGCCAACCCGATGCCAATAGCTGGGTGACGACATTTGAGGCATACATAGCATGAGCAACAATGCGCAAAAAACGCCTCTCGCGCAATCACTTAACCGATTCGCTGAGCGCAAATGGAACGATGCTTTCCAGCTCTTGGGGAAGGCGTTGCCTTGTTCAGTTGTGTCGGTGAGCGGTGCAATCGTAACCGTGAAATTCGAGCTGATTTCCAAATTCACGTTGCCCACTGTGACTATTCCAATGATCGGGCCAGAGTATGTGCGCTACCCAATTAAAGCCGGGGATGCTGGTCTGGTGTTCCCTGCTGATGCGCGCCTATCCGGTGTGAGTGGCATTGGCGGCGGCGTGGCCGATCTGTCGATGCCTGCGAACCTGACGGCGCTTGTGTTTATGCCATGCTCGCGCAACGATTGGAGCACAGAGAGTGCGACCGCTGTCACAATCTATGGCCCAGATGGAGCTATTCTGAAGACGACCAATAGCAGTTCAAAGGTTGTCATCAGTCCATCAGGCATTGCTATGACCACGACCGGCAGTGCTACCATTGATGCGAGTGGAATAGGCCTAAAAGGCGGTAGTGGCGCACAGCGCGGAGTAGTCCAGGGCAATTGCGTTTGTGCCTTCACTGGCGCGCCGCACCCACAAATTTCAGCTTCAGTGACGGCCACAATATGACACTCAGCGCAACAAGGTTAGCGAGCAGCATAAAGACCGCCGTTGATGCGGTATCAGCTGTTCAAATTGTCGGGGCTGGATCGGTGGATGCATACCGCACGGCGCTCTATCAGGCCATCGCCACCGCAATCGTTAATGAGATAACAGGGAATGCTGTCGTCCACACGGTAGATAGTCGAGGCGACACTTGCAACAATGGTACGGTATCATGATTACTCAAAAAAGATTGCATGAAATATTTGAGTACGATCCAAGAACAGGTTATTTTAAAAATAAAATAAATAGGTCAGGAACATCAAGAATAGGTGACATTGTGTCGTGTATTGATCGCAAAGGTTATGTTAGATCACTGGTCGATGGGAAAAATTATTTCTTCCACAGGCTTGCGTGGCTGTACGTCTATGGAGAATATCCAACATGCCAAATAGATCATATAAACTGCATAAAAAATGACAATAGGATTGATAATCTAAGACTTGCAACGAATAGCCAAAATAAATGTAATAGTAAAGTTAGAAAAGATAGTCAATCAGGAATAAAAGGGGTAACAGAAGACAAGCGGACAGGAAGATGGAGGGCGCACATATGCCTTAATGGCAAGAGGACTTGGCTGGGATTCTTTGCCACCAAAGAAGAGGCGCATAAGGCTAGAATCGCGGCAAATTATATTCATGGAGAGTTTGCTAGGATTTAATATGCGTTCTTATGGAAGAATAACCCAGCCTGACGGCACCCTTTCGTGGGTTCAAGTGAATCCTGATGCAAACGGATTCGACGATCCTATTTGGCTGACCACGCTCGCCCAGTGCCTGAAGCTTTCCCTAAACGAATCGCCGTTCTACGCCAATTATGGGATTCCAGCCCAGCGCGCCGTGGTGCAGCAGATATTCCCTGACTTTTATGTGGCGCAAACGCAGTCGCAGTTTGCGCAATATTTCGCAAGCCTGATCGTGGCTAAAGTGCCTAACCCAGCACAGCCAGAATACAATATCAACGTTGTGACCCATCAGGGCGCAAAAATCGTAGCCACCGTGCCAGTATGACCCTACCTACCGTTATCACAGCAGCAGGCGTACAGCCAACTCCACCAGCCGATTTGCGGGCTGAACTCGTCGCGCTCATCACTGCGACGAATCCCGGGTTTACCGCTGATCTTCCTGCCTCGCTGGTTGAGGATATCGTCAGCACCGACACCGGCGCATTGGTGGTGATCGACTCGGCAAAAGTCGATTTGATTAACTCCATGACGCCATATGGGGCCAATGAACAACTTCTGATCCAGCTTGGCAATGTGTACGGTACTACGCTGGGCGAGGCGACCAATACCAGTGGTTATTGTGTTTTCAGCGGCCCAATTGGGTTCCTGATTGCTAAGGGCTTCACGGTATCGGATGGCACCTATCAATATGTGGTGCAGGATGGTGGAATTATTGGCGGCGGTGGCGCAACCATTCCACTTTATGTGGTGGCCTCGCAATCTGGCTCCTGGTCTGTCCCAGCCAATACCATTACACAGCTTGTCACTTCCGTGCCGCTTCCATATGTCGTCACAGTTACGAATCCGCTTGCAGGACTACCCGGCAATGCGGATGGGGAAAGTTATGAGTCATTCCGTGCGCGCACGCTGGATGCCGGACTGGCGGCCTCCATGGGCATGGCGAGCTACCTGAAAACCCTGCTTAAAAACGTGAATGGTGTACAGCAAAACCTTGTCGCCGTCCAACAGCAATCGCCGGGGTGGAAAGTGATTTGCGGCGGCGGTGATCCGTATCAAGTAGCCTATGCCATTTTCACGGCGCTGTTTGACATTACCAGCTTGGTTGGATCGCTCACGACTGGGCGAAACATCACGGTATCCATCAACGATTTCCCTGATACTTATCAGGTGGTTTACGTCAATCCACCACAAGAGGTGGTGACGATGAATATCGGCTGGCGTTCGACATCGCCAAATTATGTCGATCCGGCGACTGTCGCAGCTCTTGTGCAAACGGCAGAGGCAGCCTATGTGAATGCGCTCATCGTCGGCCAGCCCATGAACCTATTGCAGATCAAAGACGCTTTCCTGCAATCGTTGCCTACAGCAATCCCGCAATCGTCCATCTCGATACTGAATATCGATGTGTATATCAATGGCGTGCTGACGCCGCCAGCGAGCGGAACCGGGATTATCAGTGGAGATGCCGAATCGTATTTTTATGCGGTTGCAGCAGGAATTACCGTCACTCCGGTGTAATCGATGCTGACCTCTATCATTCCAAGCTACCTGTACCTCCAGTACAAAGATGATGCTGATTTACAGGCTAGCGTTGACGCCTATAACACACTGGCGCAGGAGTATATGGACTGGTTCACGCAAGCGAACCTACCTGACTATACCGGGCCAGTCATCACCGACACATTACTTGATTGGGTGGCTCAAGGCCTGTATGGCATCAAGCGCCCTGCATTAATGGGCAATGCACTCGTTACCGATGATATTTTCAAGCGCGTCATATCCTGGCACTTCTTTAAAGCTGACGGCAAGGTATTCGATGTGCGCTGGCTGAAACGCCGCCTTCAACGGTTCCTAATGGGAACAAATGGAACCGGAAAAGGAATCAATCAGACATACCAAATCAGCGTGCGATTTGCAGGCTCGCGTGTGGTCAATATCAATATCTTCACCGGCATTGGCTATGTTCAGGGCGGCGCAATGTTCAACACCGGCCAGTTCAACACATGGGAACTGAACGATATAAAGCTCATCATTCGCGAATATGTTGATACCACGCTTGCGCCGATCTTGCAGGCGGCGATAAATGCTGGCGTTGTAGAATTGCCCTTCGAATATTCATACAATGTGAGCATTGCCCCATGATCCAAATTTTTGGGAATAACGCCGGGTCAAAGCTGGCGGCCCCGATCACAAATAGTCAAACTACGCTGACCGTCACTGCTGGTGATGGCGCTAAATTCCCATCGCCAGCCGCAGGCCAATATTTTACGTTGACCGCTGTTGACCAAGGTTCCGGCCTCATCATCGAAATCATGTGGTGCACAGCTGTTTCCGGCGATACGCTCACCGTGCAGCGCGCCAAAGAAGGAACCATAGCGCATGCTTATGCCTTTGGCGATCCGGTAGCAAATCTCTGGACGGCTGGCTCTGCCGCCAACTTGGCCCAGAATCCATCGGACAAACTTGGCAGTGTTTCAGCAGTCCAGACATATGCTGGCAATCCAAATGGGCATGTGGCTGGCAATGCCGCTGTCGTTGGTACTTCCGCCCCATCATTAGTTTGGGATACCACAGACCAGATTTTTTGGGTCTGTATCGGTACTGGAACTACTTCGACCGCTATATGGCTCGCATCTACTGTCAGCAATGGCGCGACATATTGCGGAATTGCAACCGGCACAGCAAACGCAATTGTATTAACTCCAGCTGTCCCAGTCACGCCGGGCGCTGGGACTGCACTTGCTTTCGTTGTTGCCACAACTAACACAGGCGCAACCACAATCAATGTAAGTGGTACTGGTGCTATTGCGGTGCGGAAGCCTAGCCCAACTGGGCCAATTCCATTGACTGGCGGCGAGCTGGTGGCCGGAAATATGGTTTCAGTTCGCAACGATGGAACTTATTACCAACTGACCGCTACCGAACTCGGCACAGCCGCATTGGCTGATGCTTCCAGCAATACAGGAAAAGTGGCCGCTGTAGTTGGTGCTGGCAGCATTACTCCGGGGCATTTAGCTGTATTTTCGGATAATCAAGGCTCGATACAAGATGGCGGCTTGCCTGGTGCGGCTGCTGCACCCACTTACTTGAATGCTACTTTCAATGGCCAAGTACTGGGAAGTGGCATTTATGCGCCCGACCCTTCTACCGCAGCCGGTGGGGCTTTTACCGTCAAAGTACCAGCAGTGCCATCAAATGGCCAGGTACTAGGATTCAAAGACAACAAGCTGAATTGGGGTACACCTAATTCATTCACGCTCGACGGGAATGGGAACACGTTTTCCTCCCCACTTGGTTCCGCCACAACTCTGACATGCAACCAAAGGGGGCTTGAGTTCTACGCAGAATGGGATTCGGCAAATAATACTTGGGAGCTTTCCTAATGAACATCAGTAACTTTATTCCGAGTGCGGCAGTTGCAGCGCCGGGCATGGTCACGGTGCAGGGCAACGGGGCCATGAAGGCCTCAATTGTGCTGTTGGATTCGAAGCCCGGCACCCGCAATTTCACTGTACCTGCGGGGGTAACGAGGATTCGCCGTTTTGTGGTCGGCGGTGGCGCTTCAGGCACTTCCGGTTCTGGCGGTGGCGGCGGCTATGAAGAAGATGTTCAGGCCGTCACTCCAGGTTCCGTCATTCCTTACACCGTGGGGGCAGCAGGGACCGCTGCATCCGCTGGAGGAACTTCCAGCATCGGGGCTATCTCGGCGACAGGTGGCGCTGCGAATGGAGGTTCGGGAGGTGTAGGTTCCGGTGGGTTAGTCAGTAGCCGGGGAGGGTCTGGCAATCCCAGTGGCTCCGCAGGCGGTGGCTCATCTGGCCACCGTTTCGGGGATGGACAAGCATCGTCAGGCGCAGGTGGCGGCGGATGGACCCAAACAGGTGCCTCCAATGTAGGAGGCAATGGCGGAGTTGACGGTTTCGGCTTAGGTCTTATCCCAGGCCAAGGCGGTGTCTCAGGTGGGAATGGGGGATATGGTAGTGGTGGTGGTGCTGGTGGTTCTGGCGGGCTGGGCGGTGGTGGTGGTGCTACCGGCGGCTCCGGCGCGGGCAATGGCGGTATCGGTGGCGGGGCCAATTCGGGCGGCTCAGCCGGTAATGGCTGCGTAGGTATCGAAGTGATTGGTTAGTGAATATTTTAAAATGCGCGCTTTAGCTCGCGATACATACATAGCATCACAATTACATGACTAAATTATGAATAATATTTATCAAAAAACTTCAGCGTCACTGGAATCGCGTGAGCGCGGCAAATGCATGGTGACCCGTCAACGCGGCAAGCTGGATATTGTCTACTATCCGATTCCGCGAGAGGCAGCAGAATCGATTGACTGGGCGATGTTCCATGCGGCTTGTGCGGCTGGCATTTGGGGTGAGGCCGCTCGCCGCTTCGATTGGGTTGCATTCTTCGATGGCGCAACCAATGGGGTTCCGGTTGACCCTTACCAGTTCGTAGATAACATGCTGGTCAACGGCCTGCTGCTGCTCCAGAATCTTTCCAAGGAATACACCAGTAGCAGCTTCGGAGCTTTCGTGACGAAGGCCTATCAGCGGCCAGTGCCAAATACTAGCGGCGTTGTGGTGATGGATGCTGGCAATGGTAATCCGCCGCCTCCGCCTCCAGATGGAAAATGACAAGCTATCTCATCCTTCTCCTGATCGCTGGCGCACTTAATATCGCGGCCAGTGATCGAAGGATGACAATGCTGTGCGCAGTGGTCGGCTTCGGGATTTCAGTCCCGATTCCCGACCACAATTTTTATGCATGGTGTACGGCGGTGGAAGTCTTTGTTATGGCTTGCGCACTGGCGCTTAATACGGCGGCCAGTCGGCCTATCGTCGCCTTATCCTTGTCGCTCTGCGCTTTTCATTACTTAGGGTATAAATTCAACGGATACCCACTGGATAGCCCGTATCATTTTCTTGTTAAAATAACTGAGCATGCCGAACTGATCGCATGCGCTCTCTTTTCAAAACCAATAAGAAAGTGCCTAAAAAATGCCTGAAAATCAATTTGCGTATTGGCTCGGAGGCATTATGGCTGCTGTAATCGGTTTCTTTTTTAATCGGCATATCGTACGGGTTGAGCGTGGGCTTGATGATAAGGCGAACAAAAGTGAAATTGCTGAGCTGAAAAGCGAACTTCGCGAGGCCAGAGAGGCGCGAGAAAAGGACATGGAGCGCATGGATCGACTTGCGAATGAGCGCTATGCGGAACTCAAAGGCATGTTTGACCAGCGCCTCACAGACCTGGAAAAGCACTTGAGCGACAAGCTCACCATGATCCTGCGACAAGTGGAGAAAAAAAATGCTGATTGACGAATGGAAAAAGGCGTATAAGCTGCTGAGTGTGCAGGCCAATGCAATTGGTACGGCGATGGCTGCTGGATATGCCAGCATGTATGAGCAGCTCAAAGAAACTATCCCGCCGCAATGGATGGCGGGGATTACCGCCGCTGTTTTCGCTGCCGGGATTATCTGCCGCCTGATTTCTCAGCAGCCGAAGGAATAAAAATGGACATGACATTGATGGTTAAGGAACTTCGTGACGATGAAGGAGAGAAGCTGGCATCCTATATCGATACTGAGGATTACTGGACCATCGGCGTGGGCCATTTGATTGACCCGAAGCGCGGCGCGAATCCTGCGCCATTTGGCATAGATCTGCGTGGCGGGAAGACCATTACAGCGGATCAATCTGCATACCTGTTGGAGCAAGATATCAATTCCAAGATGGCTCAGTTGGATGCGCAACTTCCTTGGTGGCGCAGTCTCTCCGAAGTACGTCAGCGCGTCATTGTGAATATGGCCTTCAATCTCGGCGTGATTGGTCTGATGGGCTTCAAGAATATGCTAGCCGCCGCTCAATCCGGGAATTATGCACTGGCCGCGGCTGCCATGAAAGCATCGCGCTGGGCCTCACAAGTTGGTGCACGGGCTGATCGATTGGCCGCAATGATGGTGGCGGGGTAAGGCATGAGTGCAATTTCAATCATGACCGGCATTCCCGATCCTATTTTGAAGATTGGCATGGTAGCGGCTGCTGCGGCAATAGCGATTGCAGCCGCACTGGAGTACCGCCATGCGCTTATCGTTGAAGGTATGAAGAAAGACGCAGACCAGCGCGATAAAGCCGCCACAAGCGCTTTGCTGGCCGCTGATGCTAAGGTTCTGCGCGCTCAAGGCCAAATCACTGAGCTGCAAGGCAAGCTCTCCACGCTTCAAACGGAGTCACAAAATGCGCAATCTGCTTCCCTGGTTCAAGAAACTGCCCTTCGTGCTGGCACTGAGCGCCTGCGCGCCGACTTCATCGCACATCGAACTGATGAAGCCGCAGCCTCTACAAATCCCACAATTACCATCGTGGGTGACGGAGCCAGCATTACAGAAGACCTCGCCCCAGAAGTTGCAGGAAATCTTGAATCCCTCCGGCGCAACGAAAACACCGCAATCGACCGTCTCAATGCCTGTATCCTCGCCTACGACAAAGTAAAAGAACAGGCGGATAGCCTAAATAAATAAAGCCCCGATCTGGGGCCTTATTGCTCTTGCTGGACATTGATGATGGCCCCGCTTGGAACCATCACTTTTCGATGCTTACAGCGCCATGGGCGGATGCCAAACAGCGCCAGCAACCACCAAAGCAGCTTCATTATGCAGAAGGAGTGACGGTAATGGTTGCGCCACTCGGCACTTGCACGGTACGGGTTTCCTCGTGTGCCGTAAAGGCCTGAGTATAGGCCGTACCGATCAACGCGCCATTCACGTCCAACAGCGAAGCGCGCATGGTGTAGTCGCCCTGGGCGATGCCGGAAAACAGATAGCCGGTGGTCTGCGAGGCGATGGAAGCGCCCGAGGCATCCAGAATTTCAACCAGTGTGACACCTTCAGCAGGGGAGGTTGCCGGGACATTCAGCGCAGTGGTAGCCAGAACGATTACAACGGTAAAAGTGGTCATGATTTTCCTTAAAGAGAGAAATTAAGCCAATCAATTATTGGCTAGCTTTGGTAAAACATCAACCTGAATTTTGTATCGACTTCCTTAAATATATTTGTCTAACGTCATATTATAAGTCAAAAGGGCAATCTGCCAGACTTATGGGAGCCACTTCATAACTTGCATAATTCTTTCCGCAAAGAAATAAAATGCTGGTAATACTAAGAAGGTGGAGGCCAACTTCCACCAGATTCCTTTTGCAAGAACAATCCCAGCAATGTAGATAGTAAAAGTAAATCCAACAAATAGACCTGAAAGAATATTTAGAATTCCAACAACAATATACTTCATCATGTACCTCCTTTCCCGCCAGCGGCGAGCAGGGCTTGGACATCGTCCAGCCAGACGGCCCAGCGTTCTTTGCCGTTCTGCTTGAGGATGTAGGCCACTTCCAGTTTGCTCAAATCCACCGCCTGCTCGGCTTCTGCCGCTGGTTGGTGGGCGGCTTGCAAGCGCTCGATCCGAATCGCAGCCAGAGATAGAATGTCGTGTGTATCATCGTTCTCTTTCATGCCCAGCAAAGCCATCAGTTTGGCATTCGCCCCATCTACAGCCTTTGGCGCTGCCGTCTGTGCTGCGATGGCGGCGCGGATTCGCTCGGCGAGTGCTACGCCGTAGTCGCTTGGAACACCTTCTACCACGCCCAACGCTTCACGAAGCAATTCCACCACCCCGCCCACTTCCGCAGGCTTGACCGACGCATTCGTGAAAGCTATGTGTCCAAGCAAACACTCAACAAAATTGACAAGCTGGTCTCGTTTAAGGGCAACGGGGTTAGCCATAGCCAGCCGAATTTCTTCTGTACGATTCAAAATCGCTGGCGGCACTTCCGCAGGCTTGGCTGGCTGGGATGCGAGGACGGCGCGAGCTTGCCAACCTTCCCAAATTCGATTGTAGTTATCGCAGTCCCAGCTATTAAAACGGCTGTCGTATCGTCCTTCGATATCTGTGCCTTCTTGGCCACGATAACAGTCACGCGGGATCGGAAACTTGGCTTCAAATTCCGCCCGCTCTTCCGCCACCACAGTGCCCGCAGGTTGCAGGGCTGCATTGACCGCATTGCGAATGTATTCGTTTAATTCGTATCTCCATGCAGCTTCCTTTTGCTGCGTATCAGTGTCGTACATCAGGCCAGCAACAATTTGGTCCAATGTAAATTCTTGTTCGGCTTCCATTACCTATCCTTTCTTGGTGCGCTCAGGCACCGCCAACAATTCATCAATGTAGCCGTACAGGTCCCATGCCTTGGACCAATCAAACGGGTCGTAGTCCTCCTTTTCCTCGTTCCATTTACCGTTGAATGGGTCTTCGCAAACCGTCGTCCAGCAAAAGCCGATGGCTGGAACATCGGGGTTGCTTTCGAACAACGCAGCGATTTCAGGCCAGTGATTGACGCCTTGGTAATCGGTTAGTGCGATATCTTCAACGAATGCTCGGATATCAGCAGCGGTGCGGTCGAAGTCCTTGCGATAGACCAAGTGCAAAATCAAATGTCATGCGCATTACGTTGCGCTGATACTGTGGCGCGCGGTCATCATTGGCGGTCTTCCACAAATTCGCATCGGATTTCCCGGCTTCCGCCATCCAGTATCGCGCACTTGGCGGGCAATAATTCTTTGCCATGAAGTCCCACACAACTGGCGCGCTGCCCCATGAGTTGCGCAGCGTTCGCAGCTCTTCGTGATGCTGTCCCGGCGTAACGGAATAGATGATTGTGGAACTCATCCCTCGGCCCCGCCTTTCTTGCTGTTGATGGCGGCGTCGATGGCAGCATCAAGTTGAATGCTATTGCCTGCGTAGGCAACTGAAGGGATTTGGCCCGGAGTGTGCGAGTACTTAACTACCCAAACTTCGCCATCCACAAGAGGGGCGTCTTTAGACGTACCTTTTCGCAACCAGCGGTAACGGTTCGCATCCACAGCATCCTGTCCCACTGCTTCTAGCGCCGCATCGGCTTTACCAAGCGCGTAGGCATCGCGCCAATGCTGAATGTCGGTGTTCATGGTTATCCTTTGTAGACGTAAATGCTGCCATTGAAATACCGTCCGGTTCTGCCATCCACACCACCGCCAAAGCCATCGCACCAACATTCGACAATAGCCCCATGTGATTCGATGTTGAATAGCATGTCGGGCGCGAAATTCGGCGGCTGGTATTCAGGCGGTATATTCGGCCAACGGAAATTCCGGAAATCAATTCCGCAGATAGTGCCTGGTTTGATGCGGCCTCGGGCTATTGCCATGTCATGCCCCCGGTTAGCGAGTCAGCGGGCCAAGGCCGCAAGGGCAGTCGGCGTGCTGGCATGAATAAGCCATAACATCAGCGAGAATGATGTGACACTTGGGACATTGCGTTTTTTGTAGCGGGATAAACGGCGGGTATTTCTTGATAACTGGAAGCAGCAAGTCAACGATAAACGTGCTGCCATCGCCTGCGCCGACAGGTTGCTTCTGCCGCGCCGCATTGACGAGATCTCCCGACAGCTGGTAGGCGCGCTGCTCGGCTTCAACTTTCTCAGCCATCAGCTTGGTCATGCGCGCTTGCATTTCACGCAAGGCCAGCTCAAGGCGAGCGTTGGCCGCTTCAAGTTCCTCAGCTTGCTTGCGCAGCTTCTCGGTCAACTCGGTTTGCTCCATCAGGGCCAGATTGCTATCAGCCAAAGCTTGAGCGTAGGATTTCAGCTCGTCCTCTTGGCGCAAGACCATGATTCGCAAAGCTTCAATGCTTAATTGAGTCAGTCCCATCACAATCTCCTATTGAGGGCGTTCGGTTATCGAAATCTCGCTGGCGGGAATGATTTGTGGATTGCCAACAAGGTAAATGAAAGTTTTCAAGCCGCTGCCGTTTGGGTCCGGCATGCGGTGAAGTTCCTGAATAAAATGGTTCTTGCCGCGCCACTGCACGGGATAGCCAAGCTCCTGAGCATTCATCAGTTTTCGCGCATGCTCATATTCAATCTGAGCAGGGCTTGGCTCATCCGAAGTAATAGGCTTGCGCATGACTAAATCGGCTCACGATACGATTCAACCGTCAGCGTGAAATCAACCTTCAGTCGAGCGGCCAGCGATTCTTTTACATCGCGGAGGTAAATCTCATCAGCGCATATTGCCTCAATTTTCTTTTCGCAAGCGAGATGGTTGAAGTAAGGCCCAAAAACCGGCGATGGTACGCCAAGCTTCCGGCCCTTCACATCGCGGGCAACCAACGCGGCAAAGTGAGCTTCCATGACTATTCCTTGTTGAGCTGTTGATTCGCTTTCCAGGTCTTGTACCACCGGGCGCGATAGACGCTGTTACGGGCAATGCCGGTTTTTTCGCAAGCCTGCGTAACCGTCATCGCTCCGCGCTTCGCGGTCACAAGTTTGCGCGTGCGCTCCATAGCCGAGCTTTCTTTATTTGACATTGCATTCCTCTTTTTATGTTCCATCTCAGCACCAAAGCCGCTTCATGAGCGGCAATTGGTGTTGCTGTGATTAAGCGCTCCGAGGAGCGCTATACATCATCAATTGTTGCGCGCCCAGTTGAAGACTTGGATTTGCAGCGAGCAGCCGTCGGCCAGGTCGGTAGTGCCGCCGTTGATCCAGCTCAGGCGCGATGTGTTACCGTTGACGCATGAGATGTTGAACATGCTGGCGTTCCAGTAACGGCGTGCACCAGGGTATTCCTGGATGTATTTCGGGAAGGCCTTGGAACCCGAGAAGGCGCTGACGTAGGCGAAGCTGCCTTGGTGGGTTACGCCGTTAGCGTCCACGATAACGCTGTTGGATGGGTCCAGGTCGACCATGCGGGCATGCTCGATGTCGACGGTGCCGGTGCCGAAGTGCACCTGGGTTTCCAGAGTCGCCTGGGTCAGGTTTTGAGCGTGAACGTTGCCACCGCCGCAGGCGGCCAGGATTGCTGCGGTTGCCAGAATCAGAATGCGTTTCATGTTGGGTTCCTTTAGGTTAGGTTGATCGGGTGGCATACCCTCTCAGCGCCAAAGCCGCGTCATGCGCGGCGATGGGTGGTGCTGTGGGTGGCGGGTTAAACGTAGCCAAGACATTCCATTTTCAATAGCTCAACGCCCTGAACATCGCTGTTCTTCCATGTGCGCTCAAAGTACCGAGTCGCTGACTCCTGATTCTCAATTCCGCGCCCGCCGATCAGCATGTAGCGCGGCCCGGATTCATTGGGGTTTGAATACTTGGCGCGGAAAGTAAGCGTGGTGTCCATGATCCAATCCTTTCAGTTAAGCACCCCGAAGGGCGCGGGTGGGGTTAGATTGCTTTCTTGGCTTCCTTGTAGGCGACCATAAAATCCTCTTTGAACAACCGGGCGATAACGAAAGAGATTTCGTAGCCATTGCCGGTTTCGTCCATGCAGTCAGTGCTGTCGAACTGTTTGCGCAGAATGGCGTCGATTGCGCTCAGCTTAGCTTCGGATTCGTCATAGATGCACATTTCGATCATGCCGCGCTGCAGGCTGGTTTTGTTGCCTTTGGCTTGTTCGTATGTTTTCATGATTTCTTCCCCTCATCCATCGCCGCGCCCAGTGCGCTGCGTCCATGTAGAAATAATACATAAAGGATTATTCCCTGTAAAGAAATTTTTCGCTCCAACGAACATTGTGGTTTGCGCCCAACATGTAGAGCCATTCGATGAAAGCCGAAGCCTCGCCGACATAGAACTCATGCGTTTGGCAGCCAAGCTGGACAATTCGCCGCCCGTCCATGCTCGGGACAACGCGCCCATCGTGATGCAGAGGTGTTCCAGCAAGGCGCATTTCTTCCGCGAACTCATCGACAAGGATGCGTTTCATGTCATCCAGCGCCCAGTAGCGGCCTACATGCTGAACTTGCTTGGATATGTCGCCAATCATGGCGTGCATCTTGGCGTTTTGCTCGTTGTTGCGCGTGGCTGGTGAAAACGTGACTTTCCAGCCAGCCGGAGCTTCACGGCAGAACTGCGCCGCGTTGTCCCGTGCGCCTTCGTGAGCCAGGATGAAGACTCGCTTATCCATGGGCCACGGTCATAGCGAAGCGCGATAGCCGCTCGATTGCCTGCTCTGGTGAGCCGCCGAAGTGCTGGATGTATAGCTCAACGATTTCTTCATCAGTGGGCTCGGCGTCTATCGCGTCGGCGGCGTCAAGAATTTCTCCATTCGGATCATCTACTGGTAAATCGGGCATGGAAACCATAGTTGCTGCATTGAAGTCGCTCACAACCTGGCCCATGGCTTTATCAATCTCGATGGCCTCAGCATTGTCAGCCTCCAGCCGCGCCGCATCTTCCTTCGCTTTCAGCTCGACATCATCCTTAGCTTTTTGCGCTGCCTGTGCAGCCTCAAACTTTGCGCGCTCGGCGGCCAGCTCATCGGCCAGCCGCTTCATCTCGGCGGCATGTGCTTCGGCTTCGGCTTTAAGGCGCGCAGCCTGGGCCTCTGCCTCGGCGCGCAAATTCTCTTCGGCCTTGCGGCGCTGTTCGGCGGCAGCTGTTTCGATGGCCGCTTGCTCATCAGCCAAGCGCTTGCGTTCCGCTGCCTGTTCGTTGGCGATGCGTTCAAGTTCGGCCTGCTTAGCGGCCAGTTCAGCGCGCTCACGGGCCTGCTTGCGGGTTTCCTCTTCGGCGATGATACATTTGCGATAAGCCTCGGCTTCATCCTCGGCAGCGGCATCAAAAGAGGCCTTGAGGGCATCGCGCGCCTCAACCCATGCCTTGGTGGCGGCCGGGATGAATTCAGCAAAGCTGTCGTCAATCTGGATGCCAGTCAGCTCATCGATCACGTCTTGAATCTGAGCAGATGACATGCGGCCCGTTTTCATGGGCAGCTTGCTGATGGCGGCGATGCGGTCACTGATTTCCTGAATGCGTGCCGCCTCTGCCCGCTCCTTCTCCTTTTTGATTTCTTCCTTGCGCTTTTCCTCTGCCTTGATGTCGTCATCAAATAGCGATTCCAGCGGCAGGAGCTGGGCCTCCAGATCGTTGTAGCTGGATTCCAGCAACTTGCCGATTTGCGTGATTGGTTGCTTGCGCGCCTTGCGCTCTTTCTCGGCCTCGATGCGGATATCTGCCACCAGTCGGCGCGCTTTGACGGCGACTTCCATGCCCTTCGTGGTCTGGATATCGTAGTCGATGGCGCGCAGCGATTCGATGGCCTTGGCGCGGCGGTCGTAGAACGGCTGGTAGACCTCCTTTGCGTACTGCTCGGGCTGGAGGGTAATCAGCGCCAGTGCGCCAACCTGCTGCTGTTGATCGGATTTAACTTCAGTCGAAATATGGGACATGATTACTCCTTTTCTTGAGTGAGAATTTTTACGTTTTCTTCTACCATGATCTGGAACTTGTGTAGCTGCAATACCATGGCGTCAATGAAGTCGTCGTCGCGGAACACCCGTTTTACGAACAGGTCTTTTCCTGCGGGTTTCAGGTCCGGGACGTACATAATCAGATCGCAGTATTTGCGACCAGTGAGCCACATGCCGCCTTGCATCTGGTGAATATATTCGGATACATCGCCATTCGCCCACATATCAAGAATCTTCATGCTCGATACTGGGCATTTGATTTCGATCAGGCCATTCTCATCGTTGAGAAGGCCATCAGTGCTGTAACCGAACTTACTTTCATCGTCGGTGACGAGGCCGAATTCAGTGACGAATTTTTTGTGGCGCGCCTGATAGATGCGGCGGGCATCATCTTCCAGAGCATGACCGCGCTCCAATGCCCATGCTTTGATCGGCTCACCCCATGGCTTGCAACTGATGCGCTCGATGGCAAGGTCGGCGGCATATTTGAGGGCGTCACTGGATGGTTCGCCAGCAGCACGACCACCAGAGGCCCGCTGCAAAATGGATACAGCGTTTTTGAACTCCGATGCCGTGCAAAGCCCTGCGCGAGCATGCAGCCATTCAGCGGTCCCCTGGCGATAGTCAAGAATCTTCATTTCACTGCCCTTTGTTCTGGTTGAGTTCGTAGCGTCGGCTGGCAACAGCCTTTTGGAATTCTTTGAAGTCATGCGGGCGGTCTTCCATCTTGGCCGCGCCTGCGTTCCATACTGCGATTACATCTTGATCGGTGGGGGCAGCCTTCACCTTTGCGATCCATTCATCAGCAAGAGAGGTGTCAAGATCGTCCTTCGAGAAAGACTTCCCATCGTCATCCTCGCTATCTTCGACAGCAAGACCAGTGATAGCCAGAAGCGTGTAGCGCTCCAAGTAGCTCTTTGCGGAGCCGATAGCCTGTATTGAGTTCTTGCCGCCGCTCTCGTCCTTGGAGGCCTCAAGGCGGATGCTTTCGCTGTGGCCTTGCTGGTGTGTGAGAATGCAGGTGATGCCGATCAGCGCACCATTCTGGTCAGGAACCCAGCGATGCGAGAGGCCGTGCTTTGCCAGTTCTGGAACGATCATCGAAACCACATTCCCTAGCGTAGCAAAATCGTAGGTGGTGCGGCCCTTTTGCGTGGCGAAGTCCGCAGTTTTGTTCTTGCGGATCGTCGGCGCATTTTCTTTGAAGGCTGCAACCGCTGCATGATAGGCCTTCTCAGCTTCGCGCTTTTCCCATTCAACCTGCATCTGCATCAGGCGCTCCAGGCGATCCAGATCAGCACCGGATTCCATTGCATAGCGCACCAGATCAGCGGGGGTGCTGCCAGTGGTACGAACTTGATTATTCTGCTGAACGACGGGCAAAGCTGCGCCCTGTCGGTCGTCGACCAACTCCAATTCATTTGACATTGTGGACTCCATGAAAGAAAGGACCGGGTTTCCACCGGCTGCCTATCGCAGCTTGGCAGCGCCGCGATAGTCTTCACTTTCCATGCGCCGTGACAGCGAGGAGATTTATAGCGCTCATGGGCGCTTGGCCTCGTCTATGATATGGCTGGCCCGCCATTAGTGGATTGTCAGCAGCTTAGCCCCTGCTGAACCGTCATAGACTGCGGCGATGTGTGGGCATTCAAAACTGGTGCTGCAAGCAGGCATCGAACCCGCGACCCGCTGCTTACAAGGCAGCCGCTCTACCATCTGAGCTATTGCAGCATGGTACGCCTGACTGGATTTGAACCAGTGACCTATGGATTATGAGTCCATGGCTCTGACCATCTGAGCTACAAGCGCATAAAACTGGTGCGGGCGGCGAGAATCGAACTCGCGCATAGAGATTTGGAAAGCCAATGCATTTCCATTTTGCTACACCCGCATTGTGGGAGGTCAGAGAGAATCGAACTCCCCATCCCAGTCAGGTCCTTAGATTACGTGTATATAGCGTCCTATACATTCATCGATAACCAAAGACCCTATGACCCCACTGAACCACACGACTGCAACCTGTCGGTTTCAGCATTCCCGATCCCGCTTGACTTGCTTAAGGTCCGCACAAGAGATAGTCAAGTTGCATGCGTGTGGTGCCTGCCTTTGTTTTAAGGAACAACATATTGCCGCAGGCTTCCGTTCCATCGCTTCCCAGTGCTATCTGCAAAGTGGCTGCGATGGATCAATGATGTCAAACATTATGGATCATGTCAAGCATCATTTTTGCAACAGCGCAAAGAAAGTTCGAGATAATTGTTGTGATAGGATGCAAGCTCTACAGATGAGAGGGCTACATGGCTCAAGCAAAGAAATCCACGCGATATCCGAATGACAGTTCTGGCGGCCTGTTCGACGCCATCAAAAAAGCATTTGATATCGACAAGGAATATCACCTAGCAACGTTCGCGGGGATTGACTATACGCGCATCAGCAAAGTACGCCATGGCGTCAATCAGGTGACAGATAGCATGATTGTTTCGATCCTCCGCGCTACTGGCTGGGATATCAAAACTGTTGATAAATATCTTAAGGGGAAGTCATGACAACCACAGCAGAAGCAGTACTTGCCGCGCAACGTGATGTTAGCGCGCCAGTTGTCGTATCAGGAACAAATCCGAAAGTGGCACAGATCAGCGCCATGCTCACGAAGCTGGACGACCGGGGATTAAATTTGGCCGCTGCACTCATTAAACAAATGGTTATCTTCTCTGAACCGAAAAAATGAGCTGGGCCTATCGCTGCAAATGTTGTCGCGGCAGGAACACGCTCAAGCATAAGTATGAGTGGTACAAGCGCGCACCGAAATGCAAACATTGCGGCCATGCTGAGTTTATTCCGCCGCCTGGATCAGATAAGAAGCCGGTGATTGGGCCTGTCTTCTATCTGGATAAGGCGCGCCAGTATCGCAAAGACCAATGCACTTGCGAGGGGGTATCACTTCACGCATCGCATCAAGTCTCCCTACTGCATCCACAATCCAGAATATGAGGTTCGCGTGCGCTGCGGGCGCTATGGTGAGCTGGAGGCCGATGTGCGCGACGACATCGCACGAAGAGAAAAAGAGGAATCGATTGAACTTGAAAAGAACAACACCACTCAAGCGGACGCCATTCATCAGCATTCCGAAGCCACCTAAAGGGCCGCGCCCCAAGAAGTGCAAGAATCGCGCATGTCGCACATCTTATATTCCGGACCCATCGCAGCCTTGGAAAGATTGGTGCAGTGTTGATTGCGGAACTGTACTAGCCATTGAAAAGTTAGCGAAACAAAAGGCCGCCAAGGAAAAATCCGAAAGAGCGGAGGCAAAGCGACGAAAAGAACAAGGTATGTCGATTAGGGAGCGGCTAGCTGCCCTGCAAGTTTTGGTCAATCGCTATGTTGTTTTGCGTGATAAGGACGAGAATTGTATTTCATGCCCTATGCCTGCGCATTATGACGGCGCATGGCATGCGTCGCACTTTAAGAGCGTTGGTAGCAATTCAAATCTTCGCTTTAATCTTCTGAACATACATAAGGGTTGCGCCCAGTGCAACCTATTTAAATCCGGGAACATAGCAGAGTATGAGAAGAGGTTGCGCTTAAAGATCGGGGATGATCGTGTCGAATGGCTCAAAACCGCTGACCGTAGTCGTGTTTACGACCATGATTATTTAATCAGGTTTTCGATAATCATGCGGCGAAAAATTAAACGCTTGGAGAAACGCCGTGGGTCGTCGTCCTAAGCCAATCTATCTATCCGCAGCAGGCCTCTCTTTCACCGTCCGTGAGGCCAACTCAAACCATAGCTGCAGCGGCTGCATGTTCAGCACTTCGCCAGTGGCTACATGCCATGAAGCTTGCGCCATAGCCATATCTCGCGGCCTGCCCGACTGCGATCAAAAGATCAATGGCAAGCACTCAATCTACGTCAAAACAGATGCCCGACAAATGTGCATTGATGATTGTCTCATTTTGTAGAGATATCTCAACAATATGCTTGATGAGCGTCAAGTTATGTGCGATAGTGCACATATCGCGCAGGCGCGCTCAACAATATATCGAGGGATCAAATGGCTGCGGAAAATAGCATTCGTAAGATGCAGGAAGAGAAGACCATCACGCGCAAGGATGGCAATCGCATCGAACTGCACAACATTCACTTCAAGCCTGATTTCAACCCTCCTGGCCGCAATGAAGAGAATGAAGAAGAAGACCGCCAGCTCTATGAGCATATCAAGGAATATGGCTGGTCACGTCTTCCTGCAATTCTGGTGAGTGTCCGTGCTGATGGCGGCGTATGGGTACTTGACGGCCATCGTCGCATTACCCAAACGCGCAAAGCTGTTGCTGCTGGCGTCGATCTGAGCGACCGCCGCAGCGGCAAAATCCTCATCGATATTCGCCAAGTCGAGAACGCTAACGACGAGGACGAGCACTACATCATTGCGGAAAGCAACCGCAATAAAGTGATGAAGCCCGAGCAAATGGCATGGTGGATTAAACGCGCCAAAAACTTCGGGCGCAGCAATGAATTCATCGCCGACAAGCTGAAAACCAGCCCTGCCACGATTGCCTTTTATCTCGACTTCGGCAAGGCCCCGGCTGCTGTGCAAAGCATGGTTTCTTCTGGCGTTGTTTCGCTGACCGAGGCGGTAAAAGTGGTCCGCGAGCATGGTGACAAAGCCACTGAGATTTTGACCGCTTCTGAAAAGATTGCGAAGGAATCCGGCAAGTCAAAAGTGACGGCGAAATCCATCAACAAAGTCGCGCCAAAAAAAGCGCCGACCGGCATTACCAAGCGTGATATCCAAGCAGCTGAAATTGCGCTTAATTACATTCTTGAAGTGGTCCGCGATACGATCAGTGGCGAAATGTATGATTCCCTGATCGATCTGGACGTTGCCCCGATCCTGGCTGAAAAGCTGAAATGAGCATGCGCTTCGCAATTGCTGCTGCCGTGCTTACTTCCTTCATAATTTGGGGGTTGCTTGATACTCTCTCGAGGGCGGGACTTTGTAAAGCGACTGGCGGCCAGCTCGCGCAGCACAATCTGGTTTCGTTTGAATGCGTACCAGATCAACCGATTTTCATAATTGTAAAATGAGGGATGCCATGTTTACCAACCACCGTATTTACCGCACTCGCACGCCGCGCTTTGAGCTGCGTAAAGCCTTCCGTTTCAACTGGCCGCTGATTGCTGCACTGTTGCTGAATGCTGTATTTTGGGGCGGCGTATGGGCCATGTGGTATCTTGCCCAAGTCAGCAAATCATGATGGAAATCGACTGGGATGAAGTAGCCGAACTGGCGTCTGAGGACAGGGCACGACGGCGGCACAATCGTCGCTTGGCTTTCCATCCCGATCCGCAAGACCCGGATCATCCATGGCAGGATAACGAAGGAGATGGCGATGATTTATCTGGCGATAGCGATCCTAATCCCTTCGATGGCGTTTCTGATTCTGGCGCTGTATGCGATGTACTGGGCGAATAAATTCTTCCAAGACTGGGATCAGCAATGGGCGCTCGACAATCTGGGCGACGACCCCTGTCCCAATACCTGCGATGTGATCGGCGATTTAGCCGCGAAAACAAAATGAAAACTGAACGCGAACTTTTAAAGCTTGCCGCCAAAGCTTGTGGCGGCGAGATAACCGGCTGGACCGATAACGGGGTGCCGCACAATCCTTTCTCTGGCGTGCATCAGCTTTTCTGGCATCCAGTGCGTAGCGTTGTTGACATGGTTTGGGTTGCTGAAAAACTCGGCATGACCATCGACTATCGCGACTGTTCTGTGTCCTGCCGCTGGACTGCACAAGATGGTGAGCAGCTTTATTTCATCAACTGCTGGGGCGATATACTCGGCACCGCTGGCGATGCTGTTTTGCGCACCGCTGCTGAAATCGGTGAGGAACTTCCATGACCACAGATCGTGAATTGTTGGAGCTGGCAGCTAAAGCAGCCGGGATTGAGATTAACTATGCTCGTCAACGTGAGCGTGACGAATCAGTTTATCAAGGGATTGGTTTATGGACTAATACACAGACTACATGGAACCCACTTACCGATGATGGCGACGCATTGAGGCTTGCGGTAACAATGAATGCGGATATAACTATTGGAAAATCGGTAAAAGTAGTTCTTTTTTCTCCGATCTTAAAGGAGGAGGATTCTATTTGCGGGAAGTGGGTAGTTCAAGGACGCAATGATGCTTCCGCCGTGCGCGAGTGCATAGTGCGGGCTGCCGCTTCAATCGGAGAAGATATGCCATGAAGATATATGAAATTCCCATGGATGCCTGCGGATGTCTTGGCCCCATGTACGGTGAACCTCATTGCCCCTGTATTATGCGCCGACTTGGTTTGCCGCTAAACACGATGGCGCGAGAGGCCGAAGAAAAACGCGCCAAAGAGGAATTGAGAAAACTGTTTGCTAACGGCAGCCCGTTTTTCCGCCAACAGAAGAAAGAAAATAGAGGAACGTCATGACACCCGGAGAAAAACTAAAAGCCATTAGCCGTCTGAAAATGGCTGATGGTCTGAACTATGCCGACTACTACGACATCGGCATATGGTGGGAGCGCTCCGACAAGGGCCAGGACACGACGCTCTTAAGCGACCTTGCCCGCGAGCGAATTGATTCCATTTTCCGGCAGTTCTTCACGCCTGATGGCGCGTAAACTTATTGCTCAGTTACCTCATCAGAGGTAAGATAAATCCTACAGGCTGTCGCGGCCTATTGCATCACTCACAGAGGTTTCTTTCATGAATTTTTCAGTCTGCTCGCTTTTCCGTGCCCAAATTCGGCCTTGGCTGCCTCTGTGTGGGAATGCGACCCGGTTTAGCGAGCAGACTAAAGGATTTAGCTATGCCTGAATTTAAGCCAGAAGAAATCCTCGCTGAGGCTGTGCGGCAGTCTCACAAAATTAAGCCTCTCGATGGCGGTCCAGCATTTCCGCGAGAAGACTACCAAACCAACGGTTATGCTGAAGATAACGCTGGCGCAGGTCAAGCCGGCATAACTCTGCGCCAGTATTACGCCGCCAAAGCTATGGCAGCCCTTATTGGCGCTTACTTGGGCGACAAAACCGCGCCCATCATCAAACCCCATATAATCACCGAAGCCGCATTCGGGATTGCTGACGCCATGATTGCAGCAGAGGCTAAATCATGATGCCAATCAAAGTAGAAAACCTTTGTGGCGCTGAGCTTGCGCTATGGGTTGCCCGCGCACTCGGGGAAAAAAGCCAAGTGCCGAATTACTTCGCTCAGTTCCATATCCATGACCGCGTATGCTACACAGAGTCAGGCCGCCAGGTTGTCTGGACGCCCCACACCAACTTTCTTCAAGCTGGACCAATCATCAGTGAGAACGGGATTTCTGTTGAATACACAGCTGAATGGATAAGTCCGTATACCAACGATGAAAATATCCCTCCCTTTTGGGAGGCTTGCGTGGGTAGTGATCCATTTTCAGTTTGTCGCAAGTGCGATTTGGGATTGCGAGACCGCGATCATTACATTTACCAGACAGGGGAAACATTCCTTATCGCTGCCATGCGCGCCTTTGTTGCGAGCGTTTTTGGTGATTTTATTCCAGCGGTGTTCCCATGAGCTGGAGTAGGCCCGCAAAACAATGGTGGACTATTACAGCCACTAAGCAACGCTCAGGCGAAGAAGTCCGATACGACATGTGCGTCGAAGTACATGTTTACGCGGAGAATGAGTCAGCGGCTTATAAAAAAATTCGTCCAGAATTTAGGGATTGGTTTTTCAGTGCTGCACCAATGGAAATATTATTTTGAGTCGCCGATCTAATGCATAGCTACCAATACCACATAGGCGACATGCGCTCAGGAACGATTCATTTCACGCGCCTGATGCGCTGGCTATATCGCGATATGATGGACGCCTATTACGACAGCGAATTACCGCTTCCGCTGGAGGTGGATGAGATTTGCCACATGATAGGCGCCATCGACCAAGACGGCGAGGTGATCGACAAGGACCGCCAAGCCGTTATGCGCGTCCTGAAGGCGAAATTCACTCAGGAGGTAGATGGATACCACCACCATCGAATTGACGCCGCCTTGACGGCATATCGCGAGGCTGGGAGGGATCAGGATGAGCGCCGGGAGAACGAGAGGTTGCGGCAGCAGCTATATCGCCAGCGCCGCAGCGCGATATTCACGCAACTCCGGGAAGAATTCGATGTAATTCCGAAGTACGACACGCCTATGTCTGAGCTGCAAAACATATTAGATGAATGTGTGAATATAGCACAAAACAAAGACAAACAAGACAGTCACACATCTGTCACGCGTGACAAACAAGAACGTACTGAACCTGAGACGGCTATAACCAGTAACCGTAAACCAGTAACCGTAAACCAAGAACCAGAAGAGCAGAGCGCCAACAAAGCTGGCCGAGGATGCCGCCTTCCTGAGAATTGGCATCCAGGCGAAGAGGGAACGGCGTTTTGCAAAGCAAACCGCCCTGATCTGAGGCCATCCGAGGTGGCAAGGAAGTTTTACGACTACTGGCGAGCAGTTCCAGGGGCTAAAGGTCGAAAACTGGATTGGATGGCTACTTGGCGGAATTTCGTCATGAACGAGCGAACGCCGGTCGCGGCATCATTGCAAAACAATACGAAGTTTGACTTGAGTGGTGTTGATCGCAGCCTTGACCAGCGTCGGATGGACGAGAGCATGAAAAAGCATGGGATAACCGAAATTCCCGATGGTGAAATTAACTTTTAGGAAACAATAATGGAATCACCTGTTGATGTTGTGAAAGAAGCTATCGCAAATGGATTGTGGCGCGAGGAAAAAGGTACTTGCGATGTCCATGGTGAAAGTGTGGTTAAGTTTCCGAAAAAAATCAACGCATCGTGGTTTTGCCCTGCATGCAGTGAGGTGCGACACAAAGAAGGGGAGCATGCAGCTTGGATGCGCGACCGTAGCGAAACTTTGCATCGGATAGCCGATATCCCGAGAAAATTCCGAGATCAGAAATTTGTTGCCAACACGCCCGCCCAAAAATCAGCTCGGTTGATGGTGAAATCCTATCGAGATTTCATCATCGAAAATGGCGGCTGGGCAGTTTTGATGATGATTGGCGACGTCGGTACAGGAAAAACATTGATGGCTTGCGAGTTCGCTGAATCGCTGATAAACAACAATTCAATTTCCGCTCGTTACTGCACCGCAAAGCAGATGATTAGCGAAATCCAGTCGTCGTATGGCTCGCAAGATGGACGCAGTGAGGAATCGGAAATTTTGAAGTTCGTCCAATATGGAGTTTTAGTGTTGGACGAAATTGATGTAAAGCCAGACAAGGAAAATGCCAATCTTTTGCTTACCGAAGTTATCAATCGGAGATACAACCAAGAGCGCCCTGTTGTCGTTATCACGAATCAGGCATTTGATAATCTTGACAAGCATATTGGCAGCAGGGTAACTGATAGGTTGCATGAAAATTCATTCGTTTGTAATTTTGACTGGCCATCATTCCGTAGAGGCGAGGCATGAGTTACGCCATCCGATCTGAGGCAGAAGCGCGATATCCGCAATACGTTAGCGGCCAGCGCGACTTCAAGGCATGGGCTAAGCGGATCGTTTTTCGTCACAGCCAGGGCGACAAGACCCTCAATCATGCGCAGATAAAATTTGCATACGAGGCCATGAAAATGGCTGAGGGTGAAAGTTTGAATAGTTGCCAATAAAAAATAAATTCAATCCAAGATAATCCATGGGGAGCATCATGGGAAAGATTCTGAAGACGCCGGAAGAGAAGCTGCGCGAGCTAGACTGCATGTGGCACGCCCACGGCATGAGCGAATGGGCCTGCGCGGTTGTTGGGAAATGGATGGCTGCCGTTGGTCTGAACTTCCAAATGCAATACCTCGACAGCGCGCAAATCGCCAGAATCCACCATATGCACCGCCAGATCACCAAAAAGCAGCGCAGCGAGGCTCGCCATGTATGAAATTGGCAAGATTTACAAGTGGCGAGATAGCAAAGAGGCTGCGGAGGAAACGCAACATTTGCCAGGGACACTCACAAAGGTGACAAGTGGGCCATTCATGGCGGAAAGAGCCGATGGCCGCATATTGCCTGCTTACATCACGGATTCATGCAGCACCTTTGGTGAGCCGATATTCGCGCTAGAAGGCGATTTGCTGGAGGTTTCGACTTCTTCAATTCAAAAGCCGCAGCAGCTGCACAAAAGGCGAGCGCCCATTTTTGTGAGATGGACTGCGCTGAAAAAGGCGTTGTGGTATTGGATGCGCGCCCTCAAAGAAAGCGGCGGCTTTAAGCCACTCGATACGATTGGCTTCATTGCATGGCCTGCATTCATCTACCTCATTGCCAGGGAGATAGAAGAGGACATGCGCAAGGAAGAAGCGCAAAGAAAAGCATTCCGAGAATTCAAAGAGGCCATCCTCAAACCCGCAGCACGAGAAAAAGATAAGGATGACTGAAGCAGAGCCAAAAAAGCGCCGAAGGGAACGACAGCCATTCGACACAGAAACAGCAGACGAGATTCTTGAACGGATCACGGAGGGGGAAAGTTTGCGCGCTATTTGTCGAAGTGACAATATGCCGAATATCAGTACTGTGATGAAGTGGCTAGAAGAGTTTCCCCTTTTCCAAAAACAATACGCGCGCGCATGTGAATTACGTGCCGATACGCTTGTTGAAAAGGCATTGCAAATCATTAGCACGCCCGAGTTTGGGGAGGAGACGGAAACCACTACTGGCCCAGATGGAACTATTGTCAAGGTTAAACGGGGTGATATGATCCAGCATCGCCGCCTCCAGTACGATGCGATACGTTGGTACGCTGGGAAGGTCCGCCCAAAGAAATGGGGCGATGTCAAAGCCGATGAAGGTGACAGCGGGACGATCAAAATCGAGGGCGGTTTACCAGATGACTAAGGATTAAAATGTCTGACTTTAACAATAATCAAACGCTTGATTCTGGCGCGATTCCGGTTCGTGTGGTGAGCGGTGGAGGCGGGGGCGGCACGGGCGTTCAAGATTTGCTCTATACCGACGACACCGGCGCGCAATTCGTTTATCGCGACAATGGCGCGACGCCGCCAGTATTTACTGCCTATCTGGTCCCAGCAGGCACGGCCTATACTGTTGGAAGTAATCCGCGTCCATATGCTGTTGGCGGCAATGTGGCTACCACCGTCGCGGATGGTGCTAATGTGACGCAAGGTGCTAAAGCTGATGCAGCTGCGACGTCGGACACCGGCACGTTCAGCCTGATTGCTCTACTCAAGAGACTGCTGACCAAGACCAACCCACAGGCCGTACCAAACATTGGGCAGGTAGTCGCGGGTTCGACGCCAACCCAGTTGCCAAGCGTGGCATTAGTCAACGGCGCAACCCTCATCGCCAGCACAACTAATGCCGGAGTGATTATGTGCGGTTATCACGGAACTCTGACAAACAAGAATGACGGAACTGGTACTGGCTGGCAACTAAACCCCGGGCAGCCGTTACCGGGGTTGGCTATAACCAATCTGAATCAGCTCGACATCATGACGGCAAACGGTAACCTTTCGATCACCGACTTCATCTGCTACGCGGCAAACTAAAATGACAGCACCTAATACCCCCCCGGGCGCGCCATACGGCAACCGTCAAGCAAATTTGATCGCTAATCGTAGCAGGCGTATTACCATGAGCGGGGATTCTCGTACTCGCTTACAAGAATATGCGATGGGTACGACATCACCTACCTTTGTCCGGGCTTCTGGTGTGGTCACTGCCAATCTCGGGCAAGCGCATAATCTTGTCACGAATAATCAAATCTACATAGAGAACTTGGCTGACGCTGGCGGCACGAACGACTTCACCGGCTGGTTCACCATCACGCGCACTGGTACGAATACCTTTACATATCCTGATGCTCGCCCTGATGCTACCGCATCATGGGGAAGCGTCAATGGGCGTTCAAGCGGAATCTACAATGAGCAATACACCGGTTTCGCGGCATGGTTTGAATATACCAACGCGCTGTATTGCAATGCTGCTTTGCGTAACATCAAGAATGTCGCATTCTCGGGGGCAAAGATTGCAGATCAATTGGCGAATATGTCCGTCGTAGTGGCGCAAAAACCCGACTTGCATATCGCCGGCCCGCTTGGTGTCAACGACTTGAATACTCGTACGCTGGCCCAGATGTACGCCGATACCTTAGCTAACTACGCGGTACTGCAAGCGGCTGGTATTCCTATTGTTCATATCTCGGAAGTGCCGTTTATGAACTCTGGCAGCGGGGGTGCAATCTTTAGCGCTGCCAATGTTGTAAAGCAGTTGGAATTTAACAAGTTGATGGAGTCATACTGTGCGGTAACTCCAGGTATGGAATACGTGGACGCATATTCACTTTATGTTGATCCATTAAGTTCGCCAGCAGGTCAGGCAAAGGCTAACTACACAAAGGACGGTCTGCATCCAAGTCCATGGTCATGCCGCCAAGCTATTGCACCGGCGCTTGGCCCTGTACTGCAAAAACTTTTCCCTGCGGTGCCGTCGCGCCTACCTTCGTCCAATGCAGATAACTTCGCGTACTCCAGTACCTCCAACAATCTAACAAGTGTCGGTTGGGCATCGACGGCAGGCGGCTCGACCAGCGGCAGTACGGCCACCATCACCGGTCTCACCGTCTGCGCCAACATGCAAGTGGTGGCGACTGGCCCGACTGCGACCTGCACCGGCGCGCCGACATTACGTGCTGATGGTTTCGGTTATGACCAAGTTTGCGTATTCACTGCTGGAGCTTCTGGGGATGCTTTAGCCATTTATGGTGAGAATATCTCAACCAGTGGCAAAGCCAACGTCAATGACTTGTTGACGGGACGTTGTGCCATATCCCTTGCGGGGGTGAGCGGTTCAAAGCTGAAACAGTTTCAGATTTCTCTGGTTATTGACGATAATGTGTCGATCAATAGCTATTCCACCGTCTTCACCGGAAGTGGCTTGTCTTCGGCCATCTTCGGGACGGACGATTTCAGCATCCCAATCAAGATGCCGCAAGCTATTGTGCATAGCACCGCTGGACACATTCGACTGTCATTTTCTTGCTCTTTCGATGGGGCTGGTACAGCATTAACTGTGAAATTTGGTCGTCAGGGGATCATTAAAAATGAGACGTAACTTATATTTTCTCCTGCCGCTATCCACCACCACGCTTTCCGATACGGTGAGTCAGGCGTCGCAGGCAACTTTGTCGGTGAGTGCCGATACCACGCTGAATCTGGTGGCGCAAGCCACGTTCAGCGCGGGCACGGTATCCGCCTATGGCACTATCAGTGCGGTACGTGTGGCCTGATTGGGAAGCAACCAAAGTCCTGCGTTTTACCGGCGCAGGACGTGGATGCTTATTCAGCTTCGGCCAGAGCCTTCATATCGCGCAAAGCATCGGCATTGTTGAGGTATAACTGAACTGGGCTGATTTCGTAGCCGCTTGCCTTGTAGATCAGCATCGCGGCCAGCTCAGTATTGTGAAAGTTCTCCAGCGCCTTACCTTCTTCGCCAGCCAGATTCACAACCCAGCCAGCGCGGCAGTGTGTGATCTCGCAGGTGTGCCAAGTCGTCATATCCAGCGATTCTGAAGTTGCAGTCGCGGCGGCATAGACTTTCTTGTGAATATCTTCAATGATCGGAACTTTTGGTGCACCAGAAGTGCTTTCAACTGGCTTGGCATTGCGAACATAGGAGCAGCCGGAGCAGTCGGAGCAGCCGGAGCAGTTAATGCAATATTTGCAATTTTTCAATGATTCCAGCGCCGCACGCGCAGCCTCTTCGCTGCCAAAATATTCCACGCTGCATTTGTTTCCGTTTGCGTCTTCGATCCAAGTAGCCATTTCGATTCCTTTCGGGTTGAGGTAGGGTTTCAATATAAAAGCCCTGTCTAGCAGGGCTATGGGTGAGGTAATTTGATGTGATTAGCCGTAGCCGTAGCCGGAGCCGTAGCCGTAGCCGGAGCCGGAGCCGGAGCCGTAGCCGTCGCCGTAGCCGGAGCCGTAGCCGTAGCAGTCGCCGTAGCCGCC
>Ga0213878_10000093_pt1 | contig 47123 bp, 50 predicted proteins | sample VelepicoBEBS_R02_FD_161053 | JGI IMG/M metagenome (GOLD analysis project Ga0213878, IMG submission 161053) | Vellozia epidendroides bulk soil microbial communities from rupestrian grasslands, the National Park of Serra do Cipo, Brazil - BS_R02 | ecosystem: Environmental > Terrestrial > Soil >... | reverse complement strand
GTACATCCACGCCGGCGGAAAGATCGGCGTGCTGGTCGAGGTGAACTGCGAGACCGACTTCGTCGCGCGCAACGACCGCTTCAAAGAGCTCGTGCGCGACGTCGCGATGCACGTCGCCGCGATGTCGCCGCAGTACCTCGACCGCGCGGCGGTCCCGGAGAGCGTGCTCGCCGAGGTGAAGGCCGAGCTCGAGAAGACCGTGCCGCCCGGCAAGCCGCCCGAGGTGGTCGAGAAGATCCTCTCCGGGAAGCTCAACAAGTGGTACGAGGAGCACACGCTCCTCGAGCAGCCGTTCGTGAAGGACGACTCGCAGACGGTCGGCGAGCTCGTCAAAGGCGTCTCGGGGATCCTCGGCGAGAAAGTCCAAGTCCGCCGCTACGTGAAGTTCGCCTTAGGCGAAGAATAGTGGATTCAGCTTCGCTGAATCCTTCGCGTTCGGCCGCTTCGCGGCCGATCCGCCCTCAGTAGGAGGACCGTGATCAAACCGGCGTACGACCGCATCCTGCTCAAAGTCTCGGGTGAGGCGTTCGCCGGACGCGGCGGAAACGTCGACGTCGACACGACGACGGCGATGGCGCGCGAGATCGCGCAGGTGCACGCCGACGGCGTCACCGTCGCGGTGGTCGTCGGCGGCGGAAACATCTGGCGCGGCAAAGCGCACGAAGCGGCCGGGATGGACCGCGCGACCGCCGACTACATGGGGATGCTCGCGACCGTGATCAACGCGCTCGCGCTGCAGGACTCGCTGGAGCGGATCGGCGTCGCCTCGCGCGTGCAGACCGCGATCGCGATGAACGCGATCGCCGAGCCGTACATCCGCCGCCGGGCGCTGCGCCACTTGGAGAAGGGGCGCGTCGTGATCTTCGCGGCCGGGACGGGGAACCCGTACTTCACCACCGACACGACCGCCGCGCTGCGCGCGGTCGAGATGGGCGCCCAGGCGATCCTCAAGGCCACCAAGGTCGACGGCGTCTACAGCGCCGACCCGTTCAAAGACCCGTCGGCGACCCGCTTCACCCAGCTCGACTACCTGCGCGTGCTGGAGCTGGGGCTGGAGGTGATGGACTCCACCGCGCTCACGCTGTGCATGGACAACGCGCTGCCGATCATCGTGTTCGACATGAACGTGCCGGCGAACATCCGGCGGGTCGTCCACGGCGAGCCGATCGGGACGACGGTCGGGCGGAGTGCGGCGGCGATCCGCGGCGAAGAGGTCGGCCATGCTGGATGACGTCTACCGCGAGACCGAGCAGAAGATGAAGAAGGCGATCGAGGCGACGACGAGCGACTTCGCCACGATCCGCACCGGCCGGGCCTCGCCCTCGCTCCTCGACCGGCTCCACGTCGAAGCGTACGGCTCGACGGTCCCGCTCAAGCAGGTCGCGAGCGTGAACTCGCCCGACGGCCGCTCGCTCCTGGTCACGGCCTTCGACAAGAGCGTGGTTCCCGCGATCCGCAAGGCGATCGAGACCAGCGACCTCGGGCTGAACCCGAACGTCGACGGCGCGACGATTCGCCTCTCAATCCCGCCGCTGACCGAAGAGCGCCGTAAAGAGCTCGTCAAGCTGGTCAAGAAGAAGTCGGAAGAGCACAAGGTCTCGGTGCGCAACGTGCGCCACCACGCCAACGACCAGGTGAAAGCGCTCGCGAAAGCAGGCACGATCACCGACGATCAGATCAAGCGCGGCACCGATCAGGTCCAGAAGCTGACCGACAAGTACGTCAAGCAGATCGACGATCTGGTGCACGGCAAAGAACAGGAAATAATGGAAGTCTGACGGCTTCCGATGAACGTTGAGGATCTCGTGCTAGTCCCTTGGCTGGAAGCGCGCAGGGTGCTCGGTGATCGGGCGCTGCGTTTCCGCGTGCTTGCACCGCCGTATCCGGCGCTCGGCGTGGGGGCGTTGCGCGCGCTGCGCGTGAGCGCGCTTTCGGGCGAGCACGACGGCGCGTGGGAGCTGCTCGCGGGCTACGAGCGGTACGAGCGCGTCTGATGGCGACGCTGCTCAGACCGCCGCGGGGCGTGACGCTCGACGCGACCAGCCTGCCGAAGCACGTGGCGATCATCATGGACGGCAACCGGCGCTGGGCGCGCGCGCGCCGGCTCCCGGCGATCGAAGGCCACCGCCGCGGGATCGTCGCGCTGCGCGAGATCACCCGCGCCGCCAGCGACTGGGGCATCCCGATGCTGACCGTCTACGGCTTCTCGACCGAGAACTGGAAGCGCGACAAGACCGAGATCTCGCTGCTGCTCGACCTGTGCGTCTACTTCGCGCGCAGCGAGCTCGCCGAGCTCTGCCGCAACAACGTGCGCGTCAACGTGATCGGCCGCTACGAGCAGCTCCCGCGGGCCTCGAAGGATGCGCTCGACGGGCTGGTCGCGAAGACCGCGCGCAACACCGGGCTGGTGCTGAACCTGGCGGTGAACTACAGCGCGCGCACCGAGCTGCGCGACGCGGTCGCGCGGATGATGCGCGACGTGCAGGACGGCGCGCTCGCGCCCGACGCGATCGAGGAAGACACGCTCGCCTCGTACCTGACCACCGCGGGAATGCCCGATCCCGATCTGCTGATCCGGCCCGGCGGCGAGTCGCGGCTCTCGAACTTCTTGCTGTACCAAGTCGCGTACGCCGAGCTGGTGCTACGCGAGACGTTCTGGCCCGACTTCTCGCGCGACGAGTTCGCCGGCGCGATCGCCGAGTACCAGCGCCGGCAGCGCCGCTTCGGAGGCGCATGACCACCGGCGCGGCGGCGGCCGGCGCGCAGGCGAAGGCGAAGACGCCGAAGCCCTCGCCTGCCGTGAGCGCGCGCCGCATCGTCGTCGGGCTCGCGCTCGCCGCGCTCGGTTTCGCGGCGGTCGCCTGGCCGCCCGGGTTCACGCTGTTCGTGCTCGCCGTCGCGACCGGCTGCATCTACGAGTTCGCCGGCTTGTCGGCGAAGAAAGGACCGGCGCTCGAGCTGCCCGTCGCGACCGCGGCGGTGTGGGCGTACGTGATCCTCACCCACTTCGGGCTGATCCACCGCTACGAAGGGCTCTTGCTCGCCGGCACCGTGATCGTCGCGCTCGCCACTGCCACCTTCACCGCCGAGTCCGGCTACTTCGCGCGCAGCGCGTACACGCTGCTCGGCGTGCTCTACATCGGCAAGCTGCTGACGTACTTCGTCGCGATCCGCGCGCTGCAGGACGGCGTGGTCTGGACGGTCTGGATCATCTTCATCGTCGCGTTCACCGACATCTTCGCGATGCTGGTCGGCTCGGCGTTCGGGAAGCACCCGCTTACGCGGCTTTCGCCGAAGAAGACCGTCGAAGGCGCGCTCGGCGGATTCGCCGCCGCGCTGCTCGCGGGCGCCGCGATCGCGCTGGTGCCGTGGGTGCACGTCGCGTGGTGGCAGGGGCTCATCGTCGCGGCGATCACCTCGGTCGCGGCGCAAGCCGGCGACCTGGTGGAGAGCGCGCTCAAGCGCGACGCGCGCGTGAAGGACGCGGGCTCGCTGATCTCCGGCCACGGCGGCGTGCTCGACCGCTTCGACTCGTACATCTTCGGCGGCGTCGCGTTCTACTTCGCGCTCTACCTGATCGGCGTGATCACCGAATACAAGCTGGTGACCCCGTGAAGCGCGTCGCGATTCTGGGCAGCACGGGGAGCATCGGGCGGCAGGCGCTCGAGGTGATCGCGCGCCATCCCGACCGGTTCGACGTCGTCGGGCTGGCGGCGGGGCGGAACGCCGAGCTGCTCGCCGAGCAGATCGCGCTCTTCCGGCCGCGCGTCGTGTCGACGGCCGACGCGGCGACGCTGACGGAGCTGATGATCCGGCTCGACGCGATCGGCGTGCGGATCGACGGCTCGATCTTCGGCAAGGAGCGCGACGTCGAGCGGACCGCGCACGGCGCGGAGGGCTTGCGCGTCGTCGCATGCGAGTCGGGCGCCGACATCGTCGTCGCCGCGACCGACGGCGCGGTCGCGTTCGACGCGATTTTCGGCGCGGTCGAGCGCGGGATCGACGTCGCGGTTGCCAACAAAGAGCTGATCGTCGCCGCCGGCGAGCTGCTGGTCGAACGTGCCGCGCGCAGCGGATCGCGCCTGCTCCCGGTCGACAGCGAGCATTCGGCGATCTTCCAATCGCTTCAAGGCCAGCCGCGCGAGCGGATTGCTTCGATCATTCTGACCGCGTCGGGCGGACCGTTCTGGAATCGCACGCGCGAGCAGATGGAGTCCGCCACCGTGGACGAGGCGCTCGCGCACCCGACGTGGCGGATGGGCGTGAAGAACACGATCGACTCGGCGACGCTGATGAACAAAGGGCTCGAGGTGATCGAAGCGTCGAAGTGGTTCGGCGTCCCCGGCGAGCGCGTGCAGGTCGTCGTGCACCGCACCTCGGTCGCGCACGGTTTCGTCGTCTTCACCGACGGCAACGTGGTCGGTCAGCTCGCGGCACCCGACATGCGGCTACCGATCGGCTACGCGCTGGCCTACCCCGACCGGCTCGACGACGGCCGCCCCTTCGACGACCCCATCGAAGCGCTCGGCGGAACACCGGGCGCCGCGCTGACCGCGCTGGCGTTCGAGCGGCCGGACCCCGAGCGGTTCCCGTGCCTGGGGCTCGCCTACGAGGCGCTCGCCCGGGGCGGGACCGCGCCGGCCGCGCTCTCGGCGGCGAACGAGGTCGCTGTGGCCGCGTTCACGGCCGGGGAGATCCGGTTCGGCGAGATCGCGCCGTGCATCGAAACGGCACTGGAACGGGTCGGTACCAGTAGCTTGAGCCTCGAAGCCGTCCGCGACGCCGATCGCTCGGCCCGAGACGAGGCGCGAGCGTTCGTCGTTGAACGAACGGCAAGGCCGTCACGGAGCATATGACCACCGCCGTCCAAATCGTCGTCTTCTTGCTGATGCTCTCGGTGCTCGTGGTGCTGCACGAGTACGGACACTTCTTGCTCGCCCGCTCGAACGGGGTGCGGGTGACCGACTTCGCGGTCGGCTTCGGCCCGACGCTGCTGAAGTGGACCTCGCCGCGCAGCGGGACGCACTACCGGCTCAACGCCCTGCCGCTCGGCGGCTACTGCCAAATGAAGGGCGAGGACGGGAAGACCAGCGAGGCCGAGCAGCAGCGGGAGTTCCGCAGCGGCGAGGTCTTCGACCACGACAACTTCCAGGCCAAGTCACCGCTCCGGCGGCTTTCGATCGTGCTGGCCGGCCCGGTGGCGAACTTCATCGTCGCGCTGGCGCTGCTCTTCGGCGGGGCGCTGATCTTCGGGACCCCCGGCGACGTTCCGACCACGCAGATCTTCCAGCTGGTCCCCGACTACCCGGCCGCCAAAGCCGGGATGCTCGCCGGCGACCGCATCCTGACCATCGACGGCCGCCCGATCTCGAACGGGAAAGCGCTGGTCGCGCTGATCCACGAGTCGACCGGGAAGCGGCTGCACGTCGTCTACGAGCGCAACGGCGTGCAGCGCGCGGTCGACGTCACGCCGGTCGCCTCCACCCTGCCGGACGGAAGCAAGGTCGGGCTGCTCGGCTTCCTGCCATTGCCGGCAACGCATCGCGTCGGGATCGCGGAGGCGTGGCGCTCGAGCTGGTCGCAGTTCGCCGGGATCTTCACCAGCACGATCGCGGCGCTGAAGGCGCTGGTGACGCACCCACAGACCGTCGCGGGCCAGGTCCGCGGGCCGATCGGGATGTACCAGGCGTCGGCCCAGGCCCAGCAGTTCGGGCCGTACATCTTTCTCTCACTCGCCGCGCTGATCTCGATCTCGCTCGGCATCTTCAACCTGCTCCCGATCCCGGCGCTCGACGGCGGGCGGGCGGCGTTCATCGTGGTGGAGCTCGCGCGCGGCAAGCCGGTCGATCCCGAGAAAGAGGCGCTGGTCCACGTCGGCGGCTTCGCGGTGCTGATCGCGCTGATGCTGGCGGTTTCGTTCCACGACGTCACCGCGCTCTTCTCCGGTCGCAGCGCCTTCTGACGGCGTTTGCTAGGATAGAGCCATGATCCGACTCCGAAGGCAAACGAAGGCCGTGCTGCTCGAGAACAAGTCGAGCTGGTCGAAGGACGCCAAGAAAGTCTGGATCGGCGGCGATCATCCGATCGCGGTGCAGTCGATGACGACGACCGACACGGCCGACGCGGACAAGACGCTGGAGCAGGTCTACGGGCTCGCGATGGCCGGCTGCGAGATCGTGCGCGTGACCTGCCAGGACCCCAAGGACGCCGCCGGCCTGCCGCAGATCGTCGCGCGCTCGCCGGTGCCGATCGTCGCGGACGTCCACTTCGACCACCGCATGGCGCTCGCCGCGATCGAAGCGGGGGTGGCGAAGCTGCGGCTCAACCCGGGCAACATCACCGACCCGGTCAAGACGCGCGAGGTCGTCAAGCTGGCCGTCGAGCGCGGGACGCCGATCCGGATCGGCGTGAACATGGGCTCGCTGGCGCGCGACCTCGAGGAGAAGCTCGGCCACACCCCGGAGGCGCTGGTCGCCTCGGCGCTGCGCCACGTCGATATCCTGGAAGACCTGGGCCACACCGACATCGTGATCTCGGTCAAGGCCCACGACGCCGTGACCACGATCTACTCGTACCGGCTGCTCGCGAAGCAGCTCGACGAGCGCGGGACGCCGTACCCGCTCCACCTCGGCGTCACCGAGGCCGGTCTCCCGCTCGACGGGACGGTGAAGTCCTCGATCGGCCTGGGCGTGCTGTTGTTCGAGGGGATCGGCGACACGCTGCGCGTCTCGCTGGCCGCCGACCCGGTCGAGGAGGTCCCGGTCGCCTGGGGGATCCTCAAGGCGCTGGGGCTGCGCGAGAAGGGGTTCGACATCACCGCTTGCCCGTCGTGCGGCCGAGCGGAGATCGAGGTGGTCGGGCTCGCTCGCATGGTAGAGGCGATAGCCAAAGAGTACACCGCCCCGGTAAAAGTCGCTGTGATGGGCTGTGTCGTCAACGGGCCAGGCGAGTCTAAGATGGCCGATGTAGGTATAGCAGGAGGCAAAGGAAAGGGCGCCATCTACCGCAAGGGCGAGCTGGTGGGGACCTTCCCGGAAGCCGATCTCCTGAGTAGGCTGCGGATCGAGATCGAGAAGGTCATCGACGAGCAGTACCCGGACTATAGACACGAAATTCACCGTGAGCCCACTCCCGCATAGCGCCCTGGCGGCGCTCGTCCCGAGCGGACGACTGATCGCAGCGACGGCGGCCATCGCCCTGACGGCCTCGGTTTCGCTCGCGCTCTCGACCCCGGCGACGATCAGCATCGACGGCCAGCGGCTCGCCTCCGACGTCGCCCCGGTGACGACCCCGAGCGGCGCGTACCTCCCGCTGCGGGCGGTCGCCGAGGCCGCCGGCGCCCAGGCCTCGTTCGACCCGACGAACGGCGACGTCGTCGTGCACAAAGGGACCGACGTGCTGGTGATGCGCGCCGGCACGACCGCGGCGAAGCTCAACGGCCACCGCATCACGCTCGCGCACGCGCCGTTCACCGTGCGCGGCCGCGTCATGGTCGCGAGCGCGACCGTCGCCAGCACGTTCGGCTCGTCGGTCCGCTACGACACCGCGCGCCACCGCGTGCTGGTCCGCACGCCCGGCGTCGTGATCGCCGGCGCCGCCGACGACGCTCCATAACCTGACGTAGCGCACTACCCCTAGTTGCGCCCACCGCACCGCGTGATTCGCAGGTGCGGTGAATTATAGACAAATCGAGAAGTTGCTCCGTAATAATGGGTGGGTCCGGGTCCGGCACGGTTACGGTACCCTATCACGGCGGTGCGGCACGGATCTCGCCTGGGGCCGTGCTTTCCATATTGAAACAGGCAGGTTTGCGATGAAATTTGTGATCGGCATGGAGCAATGCGACGACGGGTCGTGGTCCGTGATCGTCCCTGACCTTCCGGGCTGTTACAGCTGGGGACGGACGCGCGAGGAAGCAGCGCGTAACGCAGGTGAAGCGATCGATGGGCACATCGAAGTGATGCGTGAGTTCGGCGAGCCGATCCCGGAGGGGTTCGACGGTGCCATAACCGTGGAAATGCTCGATTTGGCGAGGTCCGACACCGGAACGGTGTGAGCGCGGCATGTACGGGTACGAAAACCGTACGCGCTTGAGGGCTTGGGAATGAGCTTTGGCAAGGTGACGCGGCGCCGCTTCCTCGTGCGGGCGGCGGCGGCCGGGATCGTGGTTGGGACGCCGCGATTGAGCGCGGCAGCGCAAGCCGTCGCTTCGGTGCTCGTCGTGCCGGCGAGCGGTCCGGGGCCGATCCCGGTCATGCTGAACGTGAACGGTGCGGTGCATGCGCTGAAGATCGAGCCGCGGGTGACGTTGCTCGACGCGTTGCGCGAGCGGCTGCAGCTGACCGGGACCAAGAAGGGCTGCGATCAGGGGACGTGCGGGGCGTGCACGGTCCTGGTCGACGGGCGGCGGGTGAACTCGTGTCTCACGCTCGCGGTGATGGCGCAGGGGAAGAAGGTCACGACGGTCGAGGGGCTGGCGAACGGCGATCAACTTCATCCGGTGCAGGCGGCGTTTCTTCAGCACGACGGCTTTCAGTGCGGGTACTGCACGCCGGGACAGATCATGTCGGCGGTCGCGCTGCTCGCGGAGAAGCGCCCGACGGATGAAGCCTCGGTGCGCGAGTGGATGAGCGGGAACATCTGCCGCTGCGGCGCGTATCCGAACATCGTCGCGGCGGTGCGCGCGGCCGCAGGCAGCGCGTCGTGAACGCGTTTCGCTATGCGCGCGCGCGCGACGTCGCCGGCGCGATGGCGACCGTCGCCGCCGATCCACGCGCGAAGTACGTTGCCGGCGGGACGAACGTCGTCGACTTGATGAAGGAGTACGTCGAGCAGCCCTCACTGCTGGTCGACATCACGGCGCTCCCACTGCGAGCGATCACGCATTCCTCCGACGGCGTGCGGATCGGCGCGCTCGCGACGATGAGCGAGGTCGCCGATCATCCGGAGGTCGCAGCGCTCTTCCCGGCGGTCGTACAAGCGCTGCTGCTGAGCGCCTCTCCGCAGCTGCGCAACATGGCGACGATCGGCGGGAACGTCATGCAGCGCACCCGGTGCGCGTACTTTCGGGACATCTCGCAGCCGTGCAACAAGCGCGCGCCGGGCAGCGGCTGCGCGGCGCTGCGCGGCGTGAACCGCCAACACGCGGTCGTCGGGGGCAGCGAGCAGTGCATCTGCACGCATCCATCCGACCTCGCCGTCGCGCTGCTCACGACCGACGCGATCGTGCACGCGCAGGGACGAACCGGCGAGCGCCAGATTCCGTTCGACCGCTTTCACGTGCTGCCCGGCGCAACGCCGCAGCGCGAGACGGTCCTGGAGAGCGGCGAGCTCATCACCGCGATCCAGCTGCTGAAGAGCCCCCTTACGAAGAGCTCGTACTACCTCAAGGTGCGGGACCGCGCTTCGTACGAGTTCGCGCTGGTCTCGGTCGCTGCCGGGCTCGACGTTGCCGGCGGCGCTGTGCGCGCTGCGCGCGTCGCGCTGGGCGGGGTCGCGCCGACACCGTGGCGCTCGCACGAGGCCGAGACCGCGCTGGTGGGGCAGCCCGCGAACGCAGCGACCTTCGCTGCGGCCGCGCAAGCGGCGACGCGCGGGATGCGCGGCTACGGCGAAAACGACTTCAAGGTCGCGCTGACGCGCCGCGCCGTGGCGCGCGCGCTCGCGCACGCGGGAGGGATCGGATGAGCGCGCTGGTCGGAGCGCCGGTCGACCGCGTCGACGGACGCCTGAAGGTTACCGGCGCTGCGAAATACTCGGCGGAGATCGCCGTGCCGAATCTTGCCTACGGCGTCATGGTGCTCAGCACGGCGGCGAGCGGGACGGCCTCGGTCGACGCGACGACGGCGCTCCGCGCGCCCGGCGTCGTCGACGTGATGACGCCGCAGAACGCGCCGCGCGTGCAGAACGGAGGCCAGGGCGGCGGCGACCGCACGTTGATGGTCCTGCAGGACGACATCGTGCGCTACGACCGGCAGCCGGTCGCGGTCGTCATCGCCGACACGTTCGAGCGCGCTGTCGACGCGGCCGCGATGGTGCGCGTCCGCTATGCGCGCACCGCGGCCGTCACGCGCTTCGACGCGGCGCCGGAATACAAGCCTGGCACTCAGGGACAAGGCGGTCAACAGCCGCAAGGCGGTCAGCAGGCGCAAGCGGCGCAATCGCATGACGTCGACAAGCACAAAGGCGACGCGGCCGGCGCGTTGGCCGCGGCCGCGGTGAAGGTCGACAACGTCTACGTCGTGCCGGTCGAGCACCATAATCCGATGGAGCCGCACGCGACCCTCGCCGCCTGGGACGGCGACAAGCTGACGGTGTACGAAGCGACACAAGGCATCATCAACGCGCGCCGCAAGCTCGCGACGACGTTCGGGCTGCCGACGTCGAACGTGCGCGTGGTCTCGAAGTTCATCGGCGGCGGTTTCGGCGGGAAGGGTTCCGTCTGGCCGCACGCGGTGCTCGCCGCGATGGCCGCCAAGCTGGTGAACCGGCCGGTGAAAATCGTGCTGAGCCGTCCGCAGATGTTCGGCTCGGTCGGGTTCCGGCCGCGCACGGTGCAGCGCGTCGCGCTCGGCGCGGGACGCGACGGAAAGCTGACCGCGCTCGTGCACGAGACGAGCGCGCAAACCTCGATGTTCGACGAGTTCATGGCGCAGACGGGCGCGCTCTCGGCGGTGCTCTACGCGACGCCGAACCTGACGATCACGCACCGGCTGCGTCGGCTGAACTACTCCACGCCGACGTTCATGCGCGCGCCCGGCGAGTCGTGCGGCTCCTTCGCGCTCGAGTCGGCGATGGACGAGCTGGCGTACGCGACCGGGATCGATCCGCTCGAGCTGCGGCTGCGCAACGACACGAACGCCGACGCCGACGGCAAGCCGTTTTCGAGCCGTTCGCTCGCGCAGTGTCTGCGCGCGGGCGCGGAGCGCATCGGCTGGAGCCGCCGGAATCCCACCCCGCGCTCGATGCGCGAGGGCAACCTGCTGGTTGGGATCGGAATGGCCGCGTCGACCTATCCGACGCATCGCAGCCCGGCGAGTGCGCTGGTGCAGGTTCGGTCCGACGGAACGGTCGTCGTGCGGAGCGCCGGCGTCGACATCGGGACCGGCGCGTACACGGTGTTCTCGCAAGTCGCGGCCGACGCGCTCGGCGTTCCGGTCGAGCGCGTTCGCATGGAGCTCGGCGACAGCGACTTCCCGAACGCGCCGAACGCCGGCGGCTCGACGCTCACTGCCAGCGCCGGATCGGCGATCAAGCTCGCCGCTCTCGACGCGCGCGCGAAATTACTCGCGCTGGCGGGCGCCGACGCGAGCGCGCTGAGCGCGCCCGGCGCGATCCCCGCGCTGCTCCGCGCGCACGGCACGGACGTCGTCGAAGGGCACGGCGACGCGAAGGCCGGCGAGGAGACGCACCAGTACGCGATGCACTCCTTCGGCGCGCAGTTCGCCGAGGTCCGCGTCGATCCGGATCTCGGCACAGTGCGAGTCGTGCGCTTCGTGAACGCGTTCGGCTCGGGCCGCATTTTGAACGAGAAGACCGCGAAGAGCCAGTACATGGGCGGCGCGATCTTCGGGATCGGGATGGCGCTCCTCGAGCACACCCGCTACGACGAGCGCACCGGCCGCATCATGAACGCGAACCTCGCCGACTACCTGCTCCCGACGAACGCCGACGTCCCGGCGGTCGAGTCGATCATCGTCCCGGAGAACGACCCGCACGTGAACGAGATCGGCGTGAAGGGAATAGGCGAGATCGGCATCGTCGGCGCCGCGGCAGCCATCGCGAACGCCGTCTACCACGCCACCGGCAAACGCGTCCGCGACCTCCCGATCACCCCGGAGAAGCTGCTGGCGTAGCCGTCAAGGGATCAGGCGGGGCTCAAAATCCCGTCGCGCAGGGTTGGCACCACGGTCAGCGTGTCGAGGGCGGCGCTGGTCGTGATGTCGGCGGCGAAGCCTTTGTGGGCGAGGGACTGGGCGTGGTCGGCGCTGGCGATCGCGTCGGGGAGGCGCGAGGCGACGGAGCGGTAGAGGAGCGCGGCGGCGCGGGCGCCGTCGCGCAGCTCGACGTCGCCGATCTGCGCGAGCAGCGCGTCGACGAGGGCGCCCGCGCCGAGCGCGTCTTCGAGCGCGAAGCCGTTCGCTTCGCCGGCGCAGACGATCGCGACGTCGCCGTCCTCGTTCGCGAGCGCGTCGGCGACCGCGAGGCGGTTCACCAGCGCGGCGGTGCGCACCGACGCCGCCGTCGAAACGGCGCGCAGCGCGCGGGTGCCGTTCGTGGTCGTCATGACCAGCATCTTCCCGGCGACGCGATCCGGCGTGAACGACACCGGCGAGTTGTCGAGGTCGAACCCTTCGATGCGCACCGCGTCGCGCTCGCCGCAGAAAAGGATGCGCTCGCGGCCCAAGCGGTTTCCGAGCGCGATCGCGTCCTCCGGCTCCGCGACGGCGATCACGCCTTCGGCGCCGTTCGCCAGCGCGACGGCGATCGTCGTCGTCGCGCGCAGGACGTCGACGACGGCGACGTGCGCGCCGCGCACCAGGTCGCTCGACGCCGGCGGGCTCAGCAAAACATCGACACAGCGGCTCACGTGCGGCGTTACTCCGCACGTGACCGCTGCGCCTTTGCCCTAGGGCGTGGCGTCCCTAGCGACTATTTGGTGAAGTCCACCACGAAGGCGTACGTGCCGCCGACGTGCGCGCAGTCGCGCGATTCCGCGCTGTAGCGCGAGGAGCGCGCGGCGCGCAGCGCGGCCTGGTCGAGCCAGCGGTTTCCGCTCGATTCGAAGACCGAGCTGGAGGTGAGGCGGCCGGCGGCGTCGAGCGCGATCTTCACCGAGGCGATCCCGGTGACGTGCTGCTCGGCGGCGATGGTGGGAAGATCGGCGGGTTGGGCGTCGGTGATCGCCGCGGGGACGGCGGCGCAGGTGACCGATGCGCCGACCGACGGTGCGGACGGGAGCGAGACGAGGCGGACGGTGGCGGCGCCGGCGGCGGCCGAGAGCGCGAGGCTGAGCGTGGCGGCGATTCCGGCGATGCGAAGCGGGCTGATCACGGTGTTCTCCTGGAAGAGTTGTCGCGGGTTGCCGGGAGAACACGGATGCGCCGCAAGCGTTGCATCACCGCACGAAGCACTGCACGGCCGCGCGTCGAAGCCTGCGCCGGTGAGCACCAACGTCCTCGACCTCGTCGTCGAAGCACTCCCGCACCTGCGCGGCGGGCTCGGCGAAGAGTCGGCGAGCTTCACCGCGCGGCTGCTCTACCGCAACTTGGGACTCGACGCGTGCGCGGTCGTCGACACCGAGCGGGTGCTGGCGTACGTCGGGCGCGGCGAGGACCATCATCGCGTCGGCGGCCCGGCGCTGACCGGGCTCACGCACCGAGCGATCGCGACCGGGCACGCCTACACCGCCCGCACGCGCGAAGAGATCGACTGTCCCGTCCCGGCCTGTCCGCTCACCTCGGTGACGATCGCGCCGTTCATCGTCCGCGGCGCGGCGGTCGGCGCGCTGAAGATCTATCGCGCCGGGACGCCGATCGCGGAGGACGACGAGAAGGTCGCGCTCGGGCTCGCGCGCGTCTTCTCGGTCTCGCTCGAAGCGGCGGAGCTCGACGCGCGCTCGGCGCTCGTCACGCAGGCCGAGCTCGACGCGCTGCGCGCGCGCGTCTCGCCGCATTTCCTGTTCAACACGCTCACCACGATCGCCGCGCTGACGCGCACCGATCCCGACCGCGCGCACGACCTGGTCGTCGACTTCGCCGAGTACTTTCGCGACTCGCTCGCGCAGCACGCGGAGTTCGTCTCGCTCGACGACGAGATGGAGCACGTCGAGCAGTACCTGCGCTTCGAGCGCGCGCGCTTCGGCGATCGGCTGCAGGTGGCGTTCGAGGTGGACCCGCGCGCGCGGCTGGCGCTCGTTCCGGTGATGTCGGTGCAGCCGCTGGTCGAGAACGCGATCGTGCACGGGCTCGCGCCGAAGGGCGGCGGCGGAACGGTCCGCGTCCTCGCGCGCCCCGACGCCGACGGCATCGAGATCGCGGTCAGCGACGACGGCGTCGGGTTCGTGCCGGGAGCGCCGGCCAAGCACAACGGGATCGGGATGGACAACGTCGACCAGCGGCTGACGAAACTGTTCGGCCCGGCCAGCGCGCTGCGCATCACCAGCGCGCCGGGCGCCGGCACGACGGTGGCGTTCCGCGTGCCGGCGAAGATGCCGGTCGCCGCGCGATGAGCGGGCTCGCGTGCGCGCGCTAGTCGTCGACGACGAGCCGCTGGTCCGCAGCGAGCTCGTCTACGCGCTGCGCAAGGCGGGCGGTGAGATCGAGATCGACGAGGCGCCCGACGCGGTGGAGGCGCTGCGCGTGATCGCCGGCGGCGCGTACGACGTCGTCTTTCTCGACATCAGCCTGCCCGGCCTGAGCGGGCTCGAAGCGACGAAGGTGATCAATGCCCTCCCGTCAGCGCCGCAAGTGGTGTTCGTCACCGCGCACGACACCCATGCGGTCGACGCGTTCGAGCTGGCGGCGTTCGACTACGTCGTCAAGCCGGTCTCGCAAGAGCGGCTCGCGCGCACCCTGGAGCGGCTGCGCGCGCAGCGGGAAACCACCGCTGTGCCGGCTGCCTCGCCGAACGGCAACCTCGGCCGCGTCGCGCTCGAGGACGGTGAGCGCACGCGGCTGGTCAAGCTGGCCGAGATTCGCTACGTGCAGGCGAACGGCCACGTCGTCACCGCGCGCACGTTCGACGGCGATTTGCGCTGGAAAGGCTCGCTCGCCGAAGCGGCGGCGCGGCTGGAGCCGGCCGGTTTTCTGCGCGTGCACCGCGCGTATCTGGTGAACCCGGAGCGCGTCGTCGAGGTCGAGCCATTCTTCGGCGGCTCGTATCTGCTGCGGGTCGACGACAAGGCGCGCAGCGAGGTGCCGATCTCGCGCAACTACTTCCCGACCGTGCGCAAAGCGCTCGGCTTGTGAGGACACGGCGCGGCGCGTTTCTCGCCGGGGCCGGCGCCGCCGTCGCGACGCCTCTCGCAGCGGCGGCGCACCCGATCGGAGGCTATCGCCGCACGCCGGTCCCGCTCGAGATCGCGCAGGCCGTGCGCGCCGAGTTCGTGCACGCCTGGAACGGCTACAAGCTGATCGCGTGGGGGCGCGACGAGGTGAAGCCGGTCTCGGGGACGACGAACGACTTCTTCGTCGACGGCCGGACGTTCGGGCTGTCGATCGTCGAGGCGCTCGACACGCTGTACGTGATGGGATTCGACGACGAGCTGGCGCGCTGCGTGCGCTGGATCGGCGATCACCTGGAGCTCGACGTCGACGCCGACGTGCAGATGTTCGAATGGGTCATCCGCATCGTCGGCGGGTTGCTCGCGGGCTACGCAGCGACCGGCGAGCGGATGCTGCTCGAGCGCGCGCGCGACGCGGCGGACCGCGTCCTGCCGTGCTTCGTGAAATCGCCGACCGGCGCGCCGTACCGGTACGCGAACCTGCGCACCGGCGCGGTGCGCGAGCCGGCGATGAACCTGGCCGAGATCGGCAGCAACATCCTGGAATTCGGCGAACTCACGCGGCTCACCGGCGACCCGAAGTACATGCGGGCGTCGAAGCGCGCCTACGAAGCGGTAATCGCGAAGCGCTCGGGGCTGAACCTCCTCGCGACCTACTTCGACGTCGAGAAAGGCGCGTTCAGCAAGAACGTCGACGTCGCGCCGAACCCGCCGGTCGACTCGTTCTACGAGTACCTGTGGGGCGCGTGGGCGATGTTCGGCGACGCGCAGTGCCGCGACTGGTACCGCATGCTGACCGACGCGATCCTCAAGCACCAAGCCGACCGCACCACCGTCCGGGGCCGGCTATGGTTCCGCCAAGTCGACTATCAGACCGGCGCGCCGGCTGGGACGCGGCAGGTCGAGCTGGCCGCGTTCTACGCCGAGCTGCTCGCGAAGGGCGGCGACCGTGAGGCCGGCTCGGACTACTACGACTCGTGGACCTCGGTCTCGGACCGCTACGAGATCATCCCGGAAGTCTTCGACTACGCGAGCGGCGCGGTGAGCGCGCCGAGCAACGAGCTGCGCCCGGAGTACGCGAACGCCGCCTTCGACCTGTGGTTCCTGACCCGCGATGAGAAATACCGCGATACGGCGTACCGCCACTTTCTCGCGATGCGCGAGCACTGCCGCGTCGCGAACGGCTACACGATCGTCGACGACGTCCGCCCGCGCCCGATGAAGCTCGGCGATCTCTTCCCCGCCTACTCCTTCGCAGAGAACTTCAAGTACCTGTACCTGATGTTCGCCGAGCCGCGGCGCTTCGACGCCGCGAACTACTACTTGAGCACCGAAGGAAAAGTGCTCCGCGGCTTGAGACGCTAATCGGCGTTACGAGCGTTGCGCCGCCCGCGGCTCAACCGGCACTATAGACTCCAGTGGTTCGCCGGCCATGAAGTTCTTCAGATTGCGGGTGACGAGGGCCAGGATTCGGCGCGGCGCGACGTCGCCGCCGTAGCCGGCGACGTGCGGGGTGATCAGCACGTTCGGCAATGTCCACAGCAGGTCGTCCGCGGGGAGCGGCTCGGGCTCGGTCACGTCGAGGCCGGCGCCGCCGATGTGCCCTTCGGTCAGCGCGGTGCGCAGCGCGTCGTGGTCCACGACGCCGCCGCGCGCGACGTTGATGAGGATCGCGTGCGGCTGCATCGCGGCGAGCGCGCCCGCGCCGATGAGGTGCCGCGTCTGCGCGCCGAGCGGGACGGCGAGCACGACCGCATCGCTGCGTGCGAGGACCTCGTGCAACTCGGTGCTCGGCGCGGCTTCGTCGCAGAGCGGATCCGCGCGCCCGCTGCGTGTCACCGCGACGATGCGCGCGCCGCAGCCGCGCAGCCGCTGGGCGACGGCGCGGCCGATGTTGCCGAAGCCGATCACCGCGACCCTCGCGTCGTTCAGCGTGCCGATCCGCACGGCGTTCGACTGGTCCCAGGTGTTGCGCTCTTGGTTGCGGACCGCTTCAGGGATGCGGCGCAGCAGCGCGAGGAGCATCGCGAGCGCGTGCTCGGCGACGGTCGGTGCGTACGCGTCGCCGGCCGACGTGACGGTCACGCCGGGCGGGACGCCGTGCAGCTCGACCGGGTCGTAGCCCATCGTCGGAAGCTGCACCCAGCGCAGCCGCGGCGCGTTCCGCTCGAGCGTCGCGACCAACGCGGCGTCGTAGAACGCGGGCCAGGCCCACAGCGCGTCGGCGTCGGCGAGCTCGCGGTGCATCGCCTCGGCGTCGGTGACGGCGACGCTCTCGACGCCGTGCGCGGCGGCGAGGGCTTCGAACTGGGGCGCCAGGACGTGGGTTCGTATCACGACGCGCATCAACCGACCGTTCGCCGTGCGGCGGCTGCTGCATTTCGGGCGCCGTTTTCGGCCTTTCGCGCTCGGCGGCGAGACGCGGGCAGGCGGGCGCGGTACCGTCGGGGTTGTCATGGCACGCTCACAGACGATGACGAACGACCTTGCCGGCGTCGCGCAGCTGCTGGTCTGCGGCGGGCGCGGGATCATGGTGCTCGACGAGCCGCCGCAGAGCTGCAACGCGCGCTTCGCGCGGCTCGGCATCGCGCCGACCGCGGAGCAGCGGCGCGCATACCGCGAGCTGCTGATCGGCGCGCCGGGCATCGAGCGCTACGTCTCGGGCGCGGTCCTCGACGACGAGACGATCCGCCGCGGCACCGCCGACGGACGCCGCTTCGTCGACGTGCTGCGCGCGCGCGGGATCGTGCCGGGGATTCGCCTCGAAGCGAGCAACGCCAACCTCGCCGAATACGCCGCGCTCGGCGCGGGTATCGCCGCGATGCGCGGCGACGCGCCGACGCTCGCGCGCTTCGCCGCGCGCTGCCAGCAGAGCGGGGTCGTCCCGGTCATCGAGCCCGACGTTCCGAGCGACGGCGAAGAGACGCTCGAGGAATGCGCGCAGGTTACCTCACGCGCGCTGCGCCGGCTGTTCGCGGAGCTCGCCGAGGCAGAGGTCGCGTTCGAGGCGCTGATCCTCACCACGAACACGATCGCGCCGGGAACGGCGTTGCGACAGCATGTTTCGACCGCCGACGTCGTCTCCGCGACGCTTCGAGTGCTCGGCGCGACGGTTCCCGTCGCGGTCGCCGGGGTCGCGTTCGTCGCGGGCGCGCAGCACGATCACCTCGCCGCCGAGCGGCTGTGCGCGCTCAACAAGACGATGCCGCGCCGCCGCCCTTGGCCGCTGACGTTCACGTACGACCGCGCCCTGCAGCAAGCCGTGCTGGTCGCGTGGCGCGGCCGCGCCGAGCACACCGCGGAAGCGCAGCGCGTGCTGCTCCACCGCGCGCACTGCAACGGCCTCGCCGCCTGCGGCGCCTACACGTCGAAAATCGAGGACCAGCTCGACACCTTCGTCCCGCCGCTCGCCGCGTAGCACATCATCCCGCGTAGCATCCTCTTCGGCTGGGTACAAGAGGCCGCATCGCGACGCGATGTTACTTGAGTTCCTCCGGCCGTCGATTTTGTCGCGATTAACCATCGACGCTTTCCGCGCCCTCTTCCGACGCGGATTCGGCCGTTCGCAGCCGCGCCATGCGCGTGTAGCGCGTGCCCGGCTGGGACGCATGCCGCTCCTCGTGCAACACGGCGGCGGCTAACATGATCAGCGCGGTCCTGGACAGTTGCACGAGCCGAAGCGTCTTCGCTCGCATTTCGTCCAGCACGACGCGATATACAATGGTGTCATCGTTGTTCAATCCGGGTTGGGAGCGTGCGACGACGCGGACGTATCGGTGCTCGAGCCGATTTCGAATGATTGCGAGCTCGCGGGCGTCGGGCTCGAGCCCACCCTGAAACTCATCCTCAAAAAGGTCCCGCGAGACGAAGAACAGGCCGCGCAGCGGCCAGTTCGTTGATGCGAGCAGTTCCGTCCTTACGATCCCCTTCTCCCTCCAGATGGAGGCGAAGCCAATTGCACGCGGGCGCATGCCGAGGTTCCAGTACGCGTTCACAAAGAACGCGATTTTGTCGAGCACCGAGTAGGCCATACGTAATGCGGTTTTCAAGCGCTCCACATGATAGCCAATGCAGGGCGCATCTCCCGTGTCGTGGGGTTTCAGGAGCACATCGGAGAAGTGCAACCCACGTGCGTGCTCAGACTCGTACAGTGACCACCGCGCGGCGGACAGCTCGGACATCATCGCGTCGAACATTGCCATGAGCTCTGCGCTGATCGGCGTGAGCCGCATCGGCGGAAGGTGCAGATGGTCATTCGCCGCTAGCCGCAACGGCCCAATTTCATTGAAGATGCTCAGCATCAGCCGATGATCCAAGCACCAGCGCACGTAGGCGACGAGCGGTGGCGTCTCCTCGCCAAACGCAGCGGCATCGAATACGGTGAAGTCCGGCCAACCGTTTGCGTCCAGCCAGTCCCGCAGCAACTTTTCTCGTGCCGCCCATTTCTCGCGTAAGGCGGTGTACGCGGACTCGTAACGCGCGGTGGGTTGGAGCGCGGCGGCGAATCCCTGGGCTGCTGCGGCGAGGAACGCACGGCGCTCCAGGCGCCGGTGCGCGAAGCGTCCGAGAGCATCCACGGTTTCTGCTCGCGTACCGAGAGCCATCCCGAAGTGTGGAACGGCGCGTAACGCTTCGTCCCGTTGGTGCAATGCGTCGATCGGCCGGCCCAGCGTGCTAAGCGTATTACCAAGATTCGTATGAACTTGTGCTCGGCGCACGGAAGGCCAGCCGAGAAAGCGCGGATCCGAGACGACTTCACGTAGTCCCAGGAGCCCCGCCTCAAGGTCCGGTTGCTCCCAGTCGCTCGCTGTGCACACGCCGGCGCTTGTCTTTGCCTTGGCCAACGCCAAATAGGCGTTGGCACGAAAAAATCGGAACATCAGCCCGTCTGGAAATGTCCTGTCGTCGGCAGCGATCCATTGGTCCGCGATGTCGACGGCGGCGCTGATTGTAGCAGCATGAGCCGCATCGTCAGCCGCATCGATCAACGCGCCCAAAGCGTTTGCTGCACCAGCCTGCTGCGGCTGCGTGGCGCGGGTAGCGCGGAGCAAGTCTTCTAGTGTCGGCATGCGGTCCTCTAGTCTTTGCAGGCGACGGATGCGAACGCTCGCTCAAGGAGGTGACGTCTGCTTGCCAATCTGCTCGACCCGATTCGCGCCAATTGTGCAAGAGAAAACCGGGCCACCGGGACGTTTGGGGACGAGATGAAGGGAGCTCATTCTCTGATCATCGGTGCCTGCAGTGCCAGCAGGGTGGCATGATGCAAGCGTTTCGGCCCCATCGCTTCGGGGAGACTCGCGTCGTCGTCGTACGCTCTCACACGGGCGCCCCGGTAAGATCAGTCGCAAATTACCGGAGTTGCCTCGGATTCGGTTCTCCCGAGTTGTACAGAATACTGCGCTTGGGTATAACGGCACCCACGCAGCGAGGAGGTGCAAGCATGCCGCGCAAGGTGCACGTTTTCAGCGACAAGGAACACCGGCAAGTCGAACACATCAAGGAGAGCGAAGAGCGGCGCGGCCACTCCGCGGCCGAGGCGGAGGGGATCGGTTATGCGACCGTCGTCAAGCACGGCGGCAGCAAACACGAGTACACCGCCAAGGAAAAGCGCCAAGCCGAGCACATCGCCGAGAGCGAAGAAGCGCGCGGCGTTTCCCCGGCAGAGGCGAAGAACATCGGCTACGCGACGGTGACCGCGCAAAAAAAAGAAGAAGGGGAGCAAGTAGCTCCCCTTCTCGCGGATCAGCCGATCGCGTAGCTTGCGATCGTCGAAATCGCTTGCATTCCCGGCAGGTACACGTACGCGCTGCCGCGCGTGCGAACGAAGTTGGTGAAGTCCAGGACCGGCGAGGCGTCGAGCTTGAAGACGTTCGTCTTCATCGGAGGCGGCCCCGGCGGCATGACGGTGGTGAACGTCCACGGCCCGTTCGTCAGGTTGTGCCCGATCACCGGATCGGCGGGATCGCGGCTCGCGGGGTACGGTAAACCGCTCGACGATCCGCCGTTGACCCACGTCTCCATCAGAAACTCGAACGAGTCGCGCAGGCTCGCGCCGATGAAGAAGCCCATGAGGCCGCGCTCGCCGGTGTTGCGGTCGTTCGGATCGTAGGGAAGCTGGTACGGCATCGCGCGGCGCATGATGCGGTGGCGCGAGGGCAGGTCTTCGACAGTCGTGTTGCGCGGGTTATTGCGCCGAATGTGCGAGCTGTACGGGCAGTCCGAGCCGCCCTTGTCGGTGTAGAGGAAGTCGTTGATCTGGTCGCTGCCGAGATCCGGCGGAAGCGTCTGCCGGCCCGTCACCGGATCGATCGCGACCGGGGTTCCGTTGGCCGGCCAGCGCCCGACCAGCAGAGCCTTCATAGCGTCGCCGGCGACCGCCGGCGAGGTTCCGTACAGCGAGGCGATCGTGTCGCGCTGGCGGTCGACGAACGCTTCGAACTCCTCGACTTTCTGCTCGAGCATCCGGAACGCCGCGAAGCTGCCGTGCAGCCCGATCCCCGGCGGTTTGTTTCCGCCGGGGAGGTTGACGTTTTGGAAGTACTGCGTCGTCGCCGTGCCGAGGATGAACGCGCCGTTGTCGACCGGCTGCTGCCCGCCGTCAGGACGCTTGTAGTACGGGTCGATCGAGAGGATCGGCTGCGCGATCCCATCACGGTACCCGAAGTAGATCATGTCGTGGAGCAAGTCTTGCGACGTGAGCTCCTGCTGGATCTCGAACCCCGCCGCCAGCAACGCGCGCAACTCAACGCTCGAAGCCTCGAGCGTCGCGAGGTCCTTCGCCCACAGCGCCAGCATGACGTCGAAGTTGCGGTCGTCGACGACCCAGTTGCTCGGTGCGCTGTCCGCGACGTCCCCGATCGTCGGCGCGCTCGCCGCCGAGCCGTTCATGAACGGCGTGTGCGAGGGCGAACCGAACCACGACGGCGAGCTCAGCGTTGTCTCGGGGATGCCGAAATTGGCCAACCCGTTGAACGAAAAGGCGATGTTCAGACAGGTCGACGGCGTGCTCGGCCCCCAGTCGGCGGCCGAGCGAATTTGGAAGTCCGGAACCGAGCCGTCGACGAGGCTGCGCACGAGCGTCCCCGCGGCCGTTCGCTCGCGCACGACGAGCACGAAGTAGCGCGCGAAGGTCGGCTCGCCGAGCCGGTAGCCGCGCATGACGATGCCCTGAACGTCCGGCAAGACGCCCGAAAGAAACTGCGCCGCCACCGCACCCCGAACAGCGCGGCTCATTCCGGCGGGTTACCGGGTCCGCCGAGGCAGTTCAGGATGTCGACGACGCCCCAGTAGTAGCCTTGGAAGACCGACCCCACCACGCCACCGTTTCCTTCCGAAGGATCGCGCTGGGCCAGGTCGTTCGCTTGAACCCACGCGATGAAGTTGTTCAGGCGCGAGGGATCGGTCGGAGAGTAGACGGGATAGAGATCCTCCGCTCCGACGATCAAGTTTTGGACGGCGTAGTTGAACGGCTCCGGGTTCGCCTGCACGAGGATCGCGATGTATTTCGCGAAGTCGAGGTCGTAGGCGGTCGTGAGCAGCACCCAGTTACCGGGCGGTGCGGTCTGCGGCGGCAGCACGGTCGCCCACGCGTAGTGTAAGATCTGGGTCGACTCGTTCGTGTCGTCGCTCCAGCCGTCGCCGGATTGCGGGACGAAGAGCGTCTGGAACCGGGGCTCCTGTTGCGGCGGGACCTTTGCCTGGAACAGGAGCGAAAGAAAGTTGGCCATGCATAACCCCTGATGCGGCTCACGAGGACCAAGGCGGTCGCTCGGACGAGCAGGGTTAGGGGAGCAGGCGATTTGTCCTTCGAACCCCGGCCTCCATGTCATTTGTCGCCGACCTGTTCGCCACCAGCTCGGTCGAGAAGTTGCGCGAGATGAGCCGGAGCAAGAAGCTGCGGCGCGCGCTCACCGCCAAGGATCTGGTCGCGATCGGCCTCGGAACGATGATCGGGGGCGGGATCTTCACCACCATCGGGACCGGCGTCAAAGGCGCCGGTCCCGCAGTCATCGTCTCGTACCTGTTCGCCGGCCTGACCTCGTTCTTCGCGGCGCTCTGCTACGCCGAGCTCGGCGCGATGGTGCCGGTCGCCGGGAGCGCGTACACGTACGCGTACGCGACGCTCGGGAAGCTGTTCGCGTGGATCATCGGCTTCGCGCTGATCTTCGAGTACGGGATCAGCGCGGCGCCGGTCGCCCAGCAGTTCTCGGCCGCGCTGCAGGACGTGCTCAAGACGGTCGGGATCGCGCTGCCGGCGTGGGGGCAGACCTCGAACCTGGTGATTCACGGCGCCTGGTGGCTGCCGGGCTCCTACGACCTCGTGCACTCGCAGTTCGACGTCCTCGGCGCGGTGTTCGTGCTCGGACTCTCGATCCTGCTCTCGATCGGAATCCGCGAGTCGGCGACGACGAACAACATCTTCGTCGTGCTGAAGATCTCGGCACTCATCGTGTTCATCATCGCCGGCGCGTTCTTGTTCCACGCGGCGAACCTGCACGACTTCAACCCGAAGGGCTGGGGCGCGCTGGTGCCGTTCGGCGGCGCGGTCGAGAACGCGCAGACCGGGATCATCCCGATCGCCGCCTACGTGTTCTTCAGCTACATCGGCTTCGACACGGCCACGACGACGGCGGAAGAAACGAAGAATCCCGCGCGCGACGTGCCGCTCGGCGTGATCGGCGCGCTGGCGATCGGGACGCTGATCTACTGCGCGACGGCGATCGTGCTGCTCGGCGCGCTGCCGTGGGCGCAAGTCCCCGAGAAGAACCCGCTGGTCACCGCGCTCGCGCCGCTGCACTTTCCGGTGCTGAACTGGGTGATCACGATCGGCGTGCTGGCGGGGACGACCAGCGTCGCGCTCGCCTCGCTGCTGGGGCAGGCTCGCATCTTCTACGTGATGGGGCGCGACAAGATGCTTCCCTCGGCCGTCGCGGAGATTCACCCGCGCTTCAAGACGCCGGTCCGCTCGACGATGTTTACCGGGGTCGCGGTCGCAATCCTCGCGCTGATCGTGCCGCTGAACCAGCTGCTGAACCTGGTCAACATCGGGACGCTGATCGCGTTCACCGTCGTGTGCGCCGGCGTGCTGTACCTGCGCCGCCGCAAGCCCGACATCCCGCGCAGTTTCCGCGTGCCGTTCGTCCCGCTGTTCCCGATCCTCGGCATTCTGATGTCGCTGTTCCTGGCCGTCTTCGGGCTCTCGCGCGACACCTGGATCTGGTTCACCATCGCGCTGGTGGTCGGCTTGGTGTTTTTCTTCAGCTACGGATTCCGGATGTCGAAGCCGGAGCAGATCGAGTACGTCGAAGAGCCCGACGCGTTGGAGCTCGCATAGGGTGCGATGAAGCGGATCATCGCGCGGCCCGACGCGATGGACAAGGGCCGCACCGACGCCTTCACCGACGGCGTCTTCGCGATCGCGATCACGCTGCTGGTGCTGGAGATCCACATCCCCGACCTGAAACCGCTGCCCAGCGGCGGCCTCGACGCCGCGATGCGCGAGTACCTGGCGAACCTCGGGCAGCCGCTGCTCACCTACGCGCTCAGCTTCGCGACGGTCGGGATCATCTGGCTCAACCACCACGCGACCTTCGCGCAAATCCGCTACGTCGACCGGACTGGGAATATTCTGAACCTGCTGCTGCTCGCGATCGTCTGCTTCATCCCGTTCCCGACCGCGCTGCTCGCGCGCTACGGCCCGCTGCCCTCGTCGACGGCATTCTACGGTGCGACGTTCACCGCGATGTCGGTCGCATACGCGGTGAACTGGCGGTACGCCGTGGGCAAGCAGCACCAGGCCGATCCGTCGTTTCCGGACCTGACCTTCAGGCAGGCGCTGCCGGGGATGATCGGCACCGTGTTCTACGCGATCGGCGCCGCTACGGCGTTCGTCGCGCCGCGCGTCGCGGTGGGGATCTACGTCGCGGTCACGGTGTACTACGTGCTGCCGGGGCTGTTCGCGCGCGGCGGCGCGGCGCAAGGCGCGGACGCCGCGTGAGCGAGACGGGCTACGTTCGCCGCGCGAAGCGCGTGGTGTATGAGAACCCGTGGCTGCGTTTCGAAGCGCACGAGGTCGTCCACCCGACCGGCGTTGCCGGCGAGCACGGCGTCGTCGTGACGCCGCGCGCGAGCGCGGTGGTGCTGGTCGACGGCGACGAGGTACTGCTGACGCGCCAGGCGCGCTTCGCGATCGACCGCGTCGTTTTGGAAGTCATCAAGGGCGGCGGCCACGCCGGCGAGGACGCGCTGGCCTGCGCGCAACGCGAGTCGCGCGAGGAAGCGGGCGTGATCGCCGCGCGCTGGACGCCGCTCGGCATGACCTACGAGATTCCGTCGATCGTGCAGGAGCCGGTGGAGCTGTTTCTCGGCACCGGCCTTTCGGCTGCGCCGCTCGCGCCGGAAGAGGTGGAGCGCATCGACGTGGTGCGAATGCGCTTCGATGACGCGCTCGACGCCTGCGCCGACGGCCGCATCGACGACGCCGTCACCGCGCTCGCGTTGCTGCGCGCGCACCGCGCCTTGGGGCAGCGCTGATGGCGAAGAAGAAGAACGACCCGAGCGCCAAGCTCCTCGCCCACGCGCTGACCTTCCCAGGCGCATGGAAAGACGAGCCGTGGGGCGACAACGTCGTAAAGGTCGGCAAGAAGATCTTCGCGTTCATCGGCGACGACTCGCTGACGCTGAAGCTCAGCGAAGCGCACGCGGCCGCGATGTCCGTCCCGGGTGCAAAACCAACCGCCTACGGCCTCGGCAAAGCCGGCTGGGTGACCCTGCCGCTCGCCGCCGGCGTCCCGCCGTTCGACGTCCTTTGCGACTGGATCGAAGAAAGCTACCGCGCCATCGCCCCCAAGAAGCTCAGCGCCCAGATCGCAAATCGCTAGTAGGCCGTTGATTCGATCCAGGCCCGGAGCTGATCGTTGGGGTCCGGGCGAGCATTCCACGGCGCTCCAGCGACGGAGAACTCGAGCACCAGACCGTTCGGATCAGTCGCATAGACGTGGAGATCGTCGGGACCGGCGTGCGTCTCGACCCAGTAGGGGGCGGCGTGCTCGTCGAGCTGCGCTCGAATTCGGGTGAGGTCGGCGTCCGAGTCGACAGCAATTCCGACGTGGCGGATATCGTGCGGAAGGCCGTCAGGGTTGGGTCGCACGATCCCGACGTAGCTGAAGAAATCAAGCTCCGCGCCCTCCACCTCATACGCGGCGAGCAAATAGCGTGCGTTCCATTGCTGGCTTTGGCCGGTCCTTGCTGCTCGGAGCCGTGCACCGAGCACGCCGGTGTAGTACTGGTGCGTCGCATCGGCGTCAAAGCTGGGATGCGCAACATGATCGATCATCAGCACACCTTCCAGAGAGATTCCGGCTGGTCAAACGGAGTGATTCTACTGTACCCTCTCAGAATCGGGCAGATCAAGGGGAGCGGGCCGTGTTACTTAGATTCCTTACCGCAACCACAGTGGACGTGAAAGCCGTCGCTCTGGCGGCTCTGATTGCAACGGGCGCGCTGCTGCCGCAGGCTGCCGCTGCCGTGCAGCCGCCGCATCCAGGCGCGCGCTGTTACGGCAACAGCCTTCCGTTGCAGTCGAATTTGCCGCTGGGGACGTCGTCGAGTGACACCGACGTCGTCGACATCCAAGCAATCTGGAACCCGGCGGCGTCGCGCGTCGCCGCCTGGTACTATCGGAACCGGCGGGGGGACCGGTTCATCCAGGTTGCAGCGAACGAAGAGCCGTTCGTGGCTAAGCTGTTTTCCGACGCCAGCGCCCACAGCACGGCGATGTCCGTCCTAAAAAACAAACCGTGGGGTTTTATCCCGGTTAGACGCAGCGATGCAGTCGCTTTCGAGCGCAGCACTGTGTCAAGCCACGTCATGCAGAGCTGTTTTTCCCATCCGCTCGACAGTCGATAATCTACGGTTGCCGCAGAGCAACCGTTTCAAGGGCGCGTGGGTCGAAGGCGGTATGAGCGTAACTGCACCTGACCTCAACACGACCCCGCCACGCAGCGGACGAGAGCTGCTCGGTGGCTATGCATGGCTTGCGCGGCTCGCGGACAAGGTCCGCGCCGATCATGCCGGCTTGGTAGGTGAGTACATCGCCTACTGTGGTCTTTCGACCGGCTTCCTCGATCGCGCCGGCGTGTCGGTGGACGACTTCGACGCGCTCATCCGCGACGGCGCCAGCGATGCCGACCTGACGCGCTACTTCGACGATCACGTCACCGCCTCGCAGCGCGACGCCGCGAACCGGTACGTGCTCGAGGACATGAAGCACCACCTAGACAAGGAGGATGCCGAAGAGGGCCACCACTCGTAGGGCTGTAGCCTGCTCGTTGCCCCGGTCATGGAGTGCTGCGGTCGTCGCGGCGCGTGCGCGGGAGCAGATCGCGCACGAAATCCAGACCCGGCATGGGGACGAGCAGCCACAGCGCCGCGGTGCAGTCGAAGGCGAGCAGCAGTGATGTGTTGGTGACGAACAGGAACGCGAGCATCGTCAGCGTGGCGAGCGCGACGGGCAGCACGAAGGGTCGGCCGAGCGCGCGCAGCGCCAGCGCCGCGGCGATGACGCAGCCGAGCACAATGCCGATCGCGAGCGGGAGGTACCACGTGAAGATCCCCGCGAGCGCGAGACCCAGCGCATAGCCCGCCACCGCGGCGCTCGCCTGCCATGCCGCGACGTGATAGCCGCGCCGGGCGGCACAGACGCCGACGAACAGTATCCCAACGAAGATCGCGACCGGCGCGAAGGTGAATATCTTGGCGAGGATCTCGCGGACGGACTCTATTTCCGATCATCGTTCACCGGGCGCTACGGTAGGTCGCTGCTTTTTACCTCAGCAGATAAGCAGGCGCACCCTAAGCTTCTCTTGCTCTTCATTCCGGCAAGTCGCACGGCAGAGCAGGACCCTAGCTCAAGTGCGCCGTAGTTTGCAGCCCAATTTAGCGCTGGGCTGAGTATGCGGGCATACAAAGCCGTTCTGATGGAGACGGCTGCTCGCGTTTCGGTCGATTCAGGGGGAGCCAACGACGATGAAGTCCGTGCAGCGAGAGAAACTTCCCGAGCTTCCCGTCATCGATGAAGTCGTGCCGTGGAGCCCCCTCGATCAGGCACTGTTCGATGAGCTCCGGGAGGTCCTCAAGCGACACGGCGCGGCATCGCGATTCGGAATCGCTTTGTTGCACCGTCACTTCGACGTTGCGGATGACGAGATGTTGATCGAGACCTGCGACACCGCGACCCGAACGCTCACGTCGCGGCCACGCAATCGGAAAGAACTCGACGGCGAGAACGTCGTGGAAACGAGTTGGCGCCTCGATGCCTTAGGCGCCATGCAGGTATGCCAGGGCAGCTGCGTCACGTCACCGTTCGGACATCAGCCGGGCGGACATCGCGGCGCGAGAGCGACCGATTCAACCGCTACCTCCCAGGGCGCAAGTTCGTCGCGTACTGAATGAGATGGCTCGCTGCGGCGCTGGTCACGGCGTCGCTCATCCCGGTTTATGGCGGCGGAGCCTCGGTGGCGACCGAAGCCGACCCATGTGCCGGTTTGTCCGATTGCGTGGCGATAGCGATCCACAGCGTTACCGCGGAAGCCGTCCGCAAGGCGATCGTCAAGCGCTGCAAGCACGCGAGGATGACCGGCCACGCGCCCAGGCTCGTTATACGTGGCTCCGCTGTTGACAGAGCTTGCGCGACCAAGGCAGCTGCCACGGTCAAGCCTCCTCCGGTCAAAAGCGCTCAGCAGCCGCCGCCCGGGGACCCCAACATCCGCGTCTTCACGGTCGATCCCGACCTCGGACCGCAGATCGCCACGGGCATCACGGCGTTTCTCCAGGGCTTGCCGCCGCTTCCCGGGCCGTCGGCGAGCCCGGCGCAGAACAATGTGAAAGTCGTCGTCAACACCGGCCCAGGCAGCCAGCCGGTCATGGCAGTTGCGTCTCCGGACGCAGTCGTGCTGTCCCCGTCGCAAACGAAGATCGTCGTGCGCGCCGACCCGCACACGCTCGATCTCATCGCGACGAAAGTCTTACCGGCCCTTGCGATTCCGCCCGCACCGAAAGCGCCCTCGCAACTGTTTCAGGCGTACGAGGTTCAATACCCGATCCCCAATCCGCTTCCGGCGTCGCCGGCGCCCGGAACGCCGCTCCTGGTGACGTCGTCCATTTCTGACCTCGCGGCCGCCGTCCAACTGATCATCAACCAAAGCTCGCAAGCGGACGTGCGGCTCACGGCGGACCCGGCGTACCCCCGCATCATCGTTGCCGGATCGAAGTCGGGGGTCACGAACGCGCTCGCGCTCCTTCGAAGCCTCGACAGGCGGCCGGCACAGGTAGATATTACGGCGCAGTTCTACGAGATCGACACGAATGCGGCGAAGAACATCGGGTTCTTGCTGCCGACGGGCTCCATCCAGACGACCATCGGCGAGTTTTCGCCCCCCGGTTTCACGGCCGGCGGCTCGCCGATTCCGGCGACCCCGCCGCCGCTGCTGTCGCCACAAAAACTGACGCACTCGAACGTAAGCATTGCGGCTCAGCTGAACCTCCTCTGGCAGCGCGGCGACGCCACCCTGATTGCGACCTCGCACGTCGCGACGATTAACGGCCGTCGCACGATCCTGAACGTGTTGAACACGATCCCGTTCCCCGTGACGAACCCGGGCAACAGCGCCGCCGTTCCGACCGTCGTCAATTACCAGACGGGCACGACGCTCGAAATTGTCCCGATGATCAATAACGACGGCTCCATCAACGCTTACATGCACCCGGTCTATTCGACGCTGTCGGGCTTTTCGGCACAGGCCGCTCCGCTCATCTCGAGCCGGGAAGCGTTCACGACGTTCCGTTTATTGTCTGGTCAAGCCGCTTACATCAGCGGCTTGGAAGAGACGAACGATTCGATGAGCGAGCAGCGGGTGCCGGGGCTCGGAAACATCCCCGTCATCGGGCACCTGTTCCGCAACCACATTCACACACGGGTCACGACGCAGTTGTTCATCGTGCTGACGGCGTCGATCGCCGATGCCGGGGATCTGCAAATCGCGCCGCTCGAGATCGATCCGAGCCGGCCTCCGAGATCCGGCGGCCTTCCGCGAGAGGAGCCGCTACCGACACCTCCCTACATCCCGTCGCTGCCGCCGCCCCCGCCGGCGCCCTCGCCCACTCCCAGTCCCCGCCCGAGATGACCCGTTGAGGCGAACGATGTGCATTACCCGTCTGTTCATAGTCGCTCTGGCTGCCACGTTGATCGCCGCGAGCCCGGCCCCGCCCGTCGCACTTTCGACATCGATTCAGGCTTGCACGAAGGACAATGCGATGCGGCCGATCGCGGACCTGGAAGGGAGCTCGTTTCCGACCGGGGGAGCCGCCGCCGTACAGACGCCGAAACCGAAGACCGCGCCGGTGCCCTCCCCGGCTCCAGACGCTACCCTCAAGATCATCGCTGTGACGATCCACGCGCTGGACGATCAATGTCCGAAGGCGCACGACATTCGCATCCGACTCCGCACGGCGCTGTCGAACATTAGTAAATCAGACTTCGTCGCAGAGAATGCGCGCGTCAAGTGCGGTCTGTACATCAAACCCGACCCGGACGTCGCCACGCGCGATCTCCGTCGCGCAAACATCAAGATCGGCAGCATGACGTTCATGTTTCACTTCTTCGACGTAGCGCCCGGGGAAGAAGGCCTGTCGATCGTGCCTGCGACCGCCAGCGGCGACTCGATGACGATTGATACCCAGAATGGCGACGCGACTTCGGCTAGCTTCACCGCGGGAGCACATCTCGGCGGCTGTACCGAGAAATTCAACGTTGACGAGCCCGATCGGTCTGACGCCATCGTGTGCACCTGGGCGAATGCCATGAAGAATCTCCTAAGTTTGGAGGGGTCGCCGTTTCCGACTCCCAGGCCGCTGGCGGGCGTCCCGGCGGGTGCCCTGCCGGCACCCGATGCGAAGCTCACGATAACGCGCGTGTCGGTCACGACGAACGATAGCGAGTGCGCTACCGCTCGGAACGTGCGGCTGCGCCTCCGCGTCGCGGCCGTGAACGATAGCAGCGACCTAAGCTTCATTTTGCAGCGCGCTCGTGTCGTCTGCGGCCTGTTTCTGAAGCCGCTCCCGGAGGTCCAGCAGTACCCACCACTCAAAGACGAGGACTTCAAGCTGTCTTCGCTCAACTTTCGCTTCGTCTTCTTGAACATCCACCACGGCGAAGCGGGGCTTTCCGTCTTTTCGACCGGCGTCGAGAACGATCCCACACAGACCTTCACGATCGAAGGCGAAGCGAATACGAGCGACTTCATTGCGAACGCGAAGCTCGGCGATTGCGTGGAGAGGTTCAATGTCTAGAACGTTCAGGCTCTTGGCCGCAGCCAGTATGGTTTTTGGTATCCTTGCCGGCTGTTCCAGCGGCGGGGGGATCTTCCAGCCGCCGAAATCGTCGGGTATGATCGTGGCGCAGCAGGTCGGCGGCGCTGCTCCCCTGTCGACGTCGGCGAGCAACCCGCTGATCGTAAACGGCTCGTTTTCGATCGCGCTCAGCGAAGCGAATTACTCGGCGACGTTTACAGCTCAGATCGTGAGCTTCACCGCCCAGACGACCCAGTCGTGCTATACGGTGAGCATGGATCCGACCGGAACGATTGCAACATTCACGCCGCGTGCCGCGCCGGCGATCGGCGGCGGGACGACGACCCCGAGCCCTTGCGCTCAACCCGGCAGCGACGTCGAGGCGGTTCTCTTCCAGGACCAGCAGAAACATTCGAACGAGCAATTCTTCGAAAATCAATTGCCTGGCGGGAGCGGACCGATTCAGGTGCGCCTCGCAGGCACTCCAGCCGTCCTAACCACCTCGCTGACCTCTCCGCTCATCGTGAGCAACGCTTTCGTCCTCGCGGTCAGCGAGGCGGGTTACTCCGGCCCGTTCACGGCGTCGATCGCCTCCTACACGGCCCCCGCGACGCAATCGTGCTATACCGTTTCGATGGACCAAACGGGGACGATCGCAACGCTTGCGCCGAGAGCGGCGCCGGCGATCGGCGGCAGCACCTTGCCGAGTCCGTGCACGCCGCCGACCAATGACATCGAATCGGCGCTCTTTGCGGATCAGCACGGAGGCAGCACGCAAGTCTATTTCGAGAATCAGGTCTTGACGACGACGAACCCGATCCAGGCGCGGTTGACGAGCACCGGGATGCTGCTCTCCACGTCGCTCGCGAACCCCCTCAAGGTCAAAGGCGGCTTTGCCGTCACCCTTAGCGAGAACAACTACGCCGCGCCGTTCTCAGCGACGATCGTATCGTTCACGGCGCCGACGACCGAGTCGTGCTACACGGTCACCATGGATCCGGCACAGACGACCGCGATCTTCACGCCGCGGTCGGCGCCTCCCGTCGGCGGACCGGCCTCCCCGCCACCGCCGAGCCCGTGTGCCCAACCCAACGGTGACACGGAAGGCGTTCTTTTTCAAGACCAGCGCGGCAATGTCAACGAACAGTTCTTCGGCACCTGACGAGCCATTGTCCGACCATTGAGGAGCATTACATGGCTGACGAGGGAACGCGCGCTCCGGACGTATCGCCATCATTCTACTACAACCAGCTAGCGATATTGGCCGGCACGATCATTCGTTACGGGCGAAAAAGCAACGCCAGGAGTCTACTCGACATCGGCTCGGGACGCATCGAAGTTGCGTATCCGATATCCCAGTCGGTGGATCGCTACGTCGGCGTCGAGCAAGACGCGGAAGTCGTGCGCGGTCTCCGCCGCGTGGGACTCGACGTGATCGAGGCGACGTTCCCGGCAGGTTTGGAGGCGCTCGAAAACCAGCGGTTCGACCTTGTCGTCGCTTCTCACTCGATACCGGAAGCCGGCTGGCAAGCCTACGAGCCGTTTCTCGACCGAGCCTGGGACTTCGTAGCGCCGAGCGGCGTCCTGCTGATCATAACGTTCAAGGGCGCCCACGACTCGCCGATGCTGCAAGTGAGAGAAGAGCTCTTGAACCGGACGGTCGAGCCGGACGACCGCTATACCGCGATGATGGAACGCTTGGCGACGTACGGTCGGGTCGAGGTCGAGAAGCAACGGAGCCACGTCACGACGGATCAGTTCTCAGACATCGGAGCGTTCTTCGGCGGGCTGCTGTGGACGTCGCCTGAAGAGGAACGGATGCGAACGCCTCAGCTCCGGCAAATCGCCGACCGACGCTTCCGTGAAGGAGAGCGCTTTTGTATCCCAACGGATCATCTCGTCATCGCAACATCCAAACGTTCGTAGGCGCCATCCGTTCGCCCGCGAAACATCGGCATTGCTGCGTTGTGCCACCTCGACAAGGAGAGCGCTGACGAAGGCCGTCGTTCGCAGTCTCGTTCGTCCCGGTTATGGGGTGCTGCGGTCGTCGCGGCGCGTGCGCGGCAGCAGATCGCGCACGAAATCCAGACCCGGCATGGGGACGAGCAGCCACAGCGCTGCGGTGCAGTCGAAGGCGAGCAGCAGTGACGTGTTCGTGACGAACAGGAACGCGAGCATCGTGAGCGTGGCGAGCACGACGGGCAGCACGAAGGGTCGGCCGAGCGCGCGCAGCGCCAGCGCGGCCGCGATGACGCAGCCGAGAGCAATGCCGATCACGAGCGGGAGGTACCACGTGAAGATCCCCGCGAGCGCGAGACCCAGCGCGTAGCCGGACACCGCGACGCTCGCCTGCCACGCCGCGATGTGATAGCCGCGCCGTGCGGCATAGACGCCGACGAAGAGTATCCCGACGAAGATGGCGACCGGCGCGAAGGTGAATATCTTGGCGAGCATCTCGCGCACGTCCAGGCGCGAGAACACGAGCCCGACGTCTTGCGCGGTGACGACGTTCGCCAGGTGCCACTCGGCCGTGTAGTCTCCCCCGATCCCGTGTGAGACCGTCGTCGGGAACAAGCTGTAGCGCGCGAACTTCGGCGCGCGATTCGCATGCACCGCGAGGTCGAGCTTGGCGATCGGTTCGCGGCGGCCCGACAGGCGGTACGACCAGCCGCGCGCGCCTTGGTTGGAGTAGGCGATCTCGAACGTCGCCGTACCGTCCTGGGGCAGCGTGCCGTCCCACACGTAGCCGTTGGTGAGGTCGCTGACGGTGATCGGTTTGCCGTCGGCCAGGAAACGCACTTGGCTGAGCGTGCCGCTGCCGGTCGGGAGCGGGAAGGTGAAGCGGACGCGCGCCTCGCGGCCGGTCGGATTGTGCACGACGTACTTGCCGTCGAACGAGGCACGGTAGTACGTGCGACGGCCGCCGAAGGTCGGATCCACGAGATCGATGGTCGCGTCGACGGTGCTGGAGTCGAGCTTGATCGGCTCCTCGATCTGCAGGGTCGCGTCGCGCTGGAACACGACGTTGCGGCCCGAGCGCCGGAACGAGTCGACCAGTCGCGTGACGTTCTCCGTCGAGGGTTCGGTGAGGTAGGGCGCGAGCGCGCCGACGCCTTCGGTGGAGATGCGGCCGATCAGGAACGGCGGGATCGTCAGGATGCGGCGGTAGGTCTTTTGTGTTATGAACGACGCGCGCGGCGCGCCTTGCACCATGCTCGTCGCATCGGAGTCGGCGCCGCTCGTGTTCTGCGCGTACTCCATGGCGACGAACCGCGCGTCGGTCGAGAGCTCTACGATGTGCAGCACGAACACCCCGCCCGCCACCACGATCGCGAAGACGATCCAGGCGCCGAGCGGCCGCAGCGCGAGCGGGAGCGCGGCGAACGCCCAGCGCACGCGGTCGCGGTCGAAGACTCCGACGACGACGATGACCAGCAGCCCCAAGACGATGACGCCGGCAAGCCCGAGCGCCAGCGACCCGAGGATACTCTCGACACGCCAAAGTGCCTCGGAGAGCATGTCCAAACACGGCCTGGACCATGAGCCCAGACTTCGCCCAGCGAAGCCCGGTTCCGCCTCACCACGCAGCGTGCGCGGCAGGCTAAAGCTGGGGCTTAGCTGTGAGTGGGTGTCACGCGCGTTTAAACCGAGAAAGGACCTCGGACCAGAAGAACTCGCGGCCCTTGCAGTACGCGCTCGTTAGGCATCCTTTGGTAGTGGTGCAGTGAAGCAGGGGCTCACGGTGAACGACTTCAGCTCTTCGGGGTATAGTAGTCGCGCATCCACGCCTCGGCGCGCCAGTCCGTTTCGAAAAGAGTTGTACGTACTGCGAATGGTACTCATCGACATCGAAGGAAGCGCGACGACCGGCGGGATGCCGACCTCTCCCTTCTCTATCTTGGATGCGTGAAGCATAGCCAGCGTGAAATGGCCGTTGCGGCTCGTGAGAATCCAACCGACAGGGTCCCAGCCGTCGGCAAGAATCACGGCTTCATTCACGATCGAGCCGCGCGGAATATTTTCGCCAACAGGAAATCCGATGGCGAAGCCGTTGATCGGCGTGCAGTTGTCGCCGCGTTTCGCAATGAATCCGATGTCGGCTCGGGCTGTGCTGCTACACAGCAGAAAACCGAGCAGTATTGAGCCGGCGACTCTTCCGCTTATCATGCGTCCGATAGTTCGCGTCTGCCCCGCCGCGTACATTCCACCGGAAGCACCGCTGAACCTCCGTTTGACAGTTACTGAAATCGCCTGGGCACGTGGACGCTCACGCAAGACGATCGCGAACACTGTGACCGTCGTTTACCGTGCGTTCAACGTCCGAAATCGAACGGAACTGCTGAACGAGCTACTGCGCCGCAGGATTATCAAACCGGCTTAGGCTATTGTCGCTCCGGCTCATCGACGGGACTCAGGTACGCGCGGCACTTCACCTGTCAGAGCGTTGGTGATTCGCCAAGGGGCGCTTTCGTTAGCATTCCCCCAGAGAAAATCCACAACCGCTCTTGCGAAGAACAATCAATGAGGTACTAACGGATAGGATTGTAGCGCAGCGCATGTGCGAGGCGTTCAGGAGTCAACTCTTCCAACGCTTCGTCGGTAATTCCGAGATCGTAGTCGCGGTCATCCGCTCCTGCGCGCCAAAGCTGCGCGCGCCAGTCGTGACCCTTGATATGTTCTGGCGCCTCCCAATTCGACGGGAGACGCCGAACGATTGCCGCGGGAAATATCTCTGCGAGGTACGCCTCCACGATAGGGAAGCGGTCTTCGTAGCGTTGTCTTTGTTTTTGCATAAGTCGAGCCTACGCCCAAGAGCGCAATAGCGCAAGATCTCGCCGAAAGAGCCGTTTCATAGGGTCACCTCGTGCGCCGTTGTGAGGCACTTTTCGTTTTGCGGAGTCCCATGAAAGTGACTTTGGGCTACCCACGCGGCATCAATGCTCGGCCGTAGCCTTCTCCGGCCCAACGATGGCGCAGTAGCCGTCTGCGGCAGGATACTCATGGCCAGTACTCCAACGTAAGCAGGCCCGAACTTTGGAGTGACCGATGATAAGGACACATGTAGAGGTCCTTTCGCGACCGCCGGAACGAACGCGCCCGAAGGTCACGGTAGGAAACGTTCGTAGGCTGCTCGCTGGCGAGGCCAAGTGCGAATGGGCAGCCTGGTTTCTGTGGCGATACGATGTGCCGCCGGAGATAGACCCGCCTTACCTTGTCGAGTGGAAACGCGAACACAGCGCGCTGGTCGCGGAGCGCACCGCCTACTTGGAAGCGCAGCACTACAACGTCTCGATGGAATCGGAAAACTGGCTCGACGCCATCGGTTCGCTCACCGGTACACGTTTTATTGGTAAACCAGATATAGCGATCATCGAACCGGACTTGCTGACCTACGAAGATTGCAAGACGGGCGATCCGTGTCACGCGGACGAAGTCCAACTTCTGCTCTATACGCAAATCGCTCGATTGCGCGGTGTCCGTAAACGCATTGCGTGCTGGTTGGTGTATCCCGATGGTCGGACGCAAGTCGATATGCGGGACCGCGTTCCGATGCGCGACCGTTTCGTCGCTCTTATCGGACGGTTCTCAGGTGGAACCATCAGCACCACACCGCACCCTTTCGAGTGCGGGCGTTGCAAGGTTCGGGCTTACTGCTGCGACCGAGTCATGGAGCCTGATAGAACCAACTGGGAGCCGCTGTTTGACGAGCGCCGGTAGCGCCGAATAGTCGGCCGCAGCGCCGCCGCCGTACCCTCTGCTGCAAGAGCCGGATTAATGTCTGAGCAACTACGCTGAGCGGCGGGCGAACTGCGCGCGCCGCTCTAGTCTTACGACCAAACGGAACCACCGCTGGCCAGGAATGAATGCACTCCGGTGAGGGCGTCGTCTACGTGTTTGCGGAGTTGCATTGCTAGCATGATTTCGGCGTAGTCGGCGGCGGCCTGGAGATCTTCGGCGACCCCGCCTTGACGGCGAGATACGATTGCCAGGAGGACGATGGTGACTAGGCCGCTCGTACCACACGAAGTCTCATGGGTTAGGAAGGCTTCGCGCAGTGTACGCTCGGCCTCGGTTTTGGCGGCTCTCGTCCAGTCGATGCCGTAGCGTTCGAACGTTTCGGGAGCTTTGAAGGGGACGACGTTTTTCTTCACGGCGCGTCGCTGCCCAGCAGCTCCGTGCCGCGGTAGATGCGGGCGGCGCGGACCGCGTCGATGTCGCTACGGAACGCCGTCAGCGAGGCTCCGAAGCGGGCTTCGTAGAGCTCGTAGCGGACGGCGTCGCGGCGGATGAATCGGGCGAGGAGCCAGCCGATTCTAGCGATGGAACGGCAGCTGCGGTTCTGCGTGCAGGACGGTGCCCGGGTGATCGACGCGTGCACGTCGAATCGGTGTGGTGTCATTCGATGGATCTTTCATCGGGTGACGGGCCCGGTCAGTGTTAGTCGCACTGATCGGGCCGCTTCAGTTGTTATGGCCCGCGACGCGTTTCTAGTGCGCCGCCGAGCCTACATCATTGTATCACATTATGCCGCACAGGTGTTCGATGCGGGCGAAAATTTTTGTCGCACCATCAAACACGATAATTCAAGTTTCCGGCGGCGCGGTGTTCGCGTTCCAGAGATATTCGGGCTGGTCGAGGGCGTGGTTGATCCAGCGCGACCAGACGAACAGCGCGTCCGACAGCCGGTTCACGTAGCGGATCACTTCCGGCGAGATCTCTTCGCCGGCTTCGCGCATGCCGATCAGTAGCCGTTCGGCGCGGCGGCAGACCGTGCGCGCTTGGTGTAGGAATGCGCCGGGATACGAGCCGCCGGGGTGGATGAAGTTCGCCAGCGGTTCTAAGTCTTGCTGCGCCCGGTCGATCGCGCGCTCCAGCGCTTTCGCGTCGTCCGGGCCGATCAGCGGCATCCCTTCCCAGCGGTCTTTCGGCAGCGTCGCGAGATCGCTGCCCAAGTTGAAGAGCGCGTCCTGCGTCCACGCCAGCCACGCGTCGAGCTCGCGCGCGACCTCGTGCGCGCGGCGCAGGTCCTGCACCGGCCGCGTGCGCTGTACGTCGGCGAGCGCAGTCCGTGCGAGCCCGATCACCGACGAGAGCTCGTCGACCGTCCCGTACGCCTCGATCCGCAGCGCGTTCTTTTTCACCCGCTGCCCGCCGACGAGCCCGGTCGTCCCGTCGTCCCCGGTGCGGGTGTAGATCCTCGTCAGCTTCGGCATCGCTTGGCGACGTTTCGGTCGCAAACCGCGAGGACCATCCTCGCGAAACAGGACGCGAACCGGCGTTCGCGAACCCGGGGCGTTTGGCCGTCATGGAACGAACGCTGGAACGCATCCCGCCGAAGAGCGCGGACCTCTCGGAATGGTATCAAGCCGTCTGCTATCAGGCGCAGCTGGTCGCGCAGGCGCCCGTGCGCGGTTGCCTCGTGCTGCGGCCGTACGGAATGGGGCTGTGGGAGCGCCTCCAGGCGGAGCTCGACCGCCGCTTCAAAGAGACGGGGCACGAGAACGCCTACTTCCCGCTGCTGATCCCCGAGTCGCTGCTGATGCGCGAGGCCGAACACGTCGAAGGGTTCGCGCCGGAAGTCGCCTGGGTCACGCAAGGCGGAAACGAAAAGCTCGCCGAGCGGCTCGCGATCCGCCCGACCTCCGAAGTGCTCGTCGGTGTGATGTACGCCGAGTGGGTTCAGTCCTACCGCGACTTGCCGGTGCTGATCAACCAATGGGTCAACGTGATGCGCTGGGAGAAGCGCACGCGCCCGTTCCTGCGCACGCTGGAGTTTCTGTGGCAAGAGGGCCACACCGCGCACGCGACGCGCGAGGAAGCCGCCGAGGAAGTCGCGCGGATGCTGGATATCTACCGCGAGGTCGCCGAAGACGTCTGCGGCGTTCCGGTCTACAAAGGCGAGAAGTCCGCCTCCGAGCGCTTTCCGGGCGCCGACAACACCTATTCGATCGAAGCGCTGATGCCGGACGGGCGCGCGCTGCAGTCGGGAACCTCGCACGAGCTCGGGCAGAACTTCGCCCGCACCTACGACATCACGTTCGCCGCCGAGGACCAGACGCAGCAGTACGTCTGGACGACCTCGTGGGGAATGTCGTGGCGAATGCTGGGCGCGCTCATCATGACGCACGGCGACGACCGCGGGCTGCGGATCCCACCGAAGATGGCCCCGGTCGAGGTGGTGATCGTGCCGATCCCGCGCGGCGACACCACGCGGCTCGACGCTGCGGCGCGCGAGCTGTTCGCGCAGTGCAAGGCCGCCGGCTTGCGGGTGAAGCTCGACGACAATCCGGGCCAGTCGCCGGGCTACAAGTTCAACGAATGGGACATGCGCGGCGTCCCGATTCGGCTGGAGCTCGGCAACCGCGACCTCGACGCCAGCGTCGTGACGCTGGTGCGCCGCGACAAAGCGGTGAAGGAAGAAGGGCAGAAGCAGCAGGTTCCGCTCGGCGAGGTAGTCCGGTTCATTCCGACGATGCTGGAGCAGATTCAGCACAATCTCTTCGCGCAGGCGAAGACGTTCTTGCAGGACCACACGATCCCGACGCTCGATCGCGAGGAGTTCTTCCGGTTGCTGAAAGAGCGCGCCGGGATGATCGACGTGCCGTGGTGCGGCAGCGCGGAGTGCGAGGCCGCGGTGAAGGAAGCGACGGGCGCGACGACGCGCAACCTGCGCGCGCTGCCAGATCCTCAAGGTGACGCGCGCCCGGTGAGCTGCGTGCCGTGTGGCGAGCCGGCCCGGTATCAGGCCTATTTCGCGCAGTCGTATTAGCGCGCTGTGCGCGGCGGTCGTCGCCCTGCTGGCGCTTGCCCTTCGACAAGCTCAGGGTGACACCGGCAGCGATCCGCGCGTCGTCGCGCGCAGCGGCGGGGGCGATGTGGTGACGGCGCGGCGGATCGCGGCGGCGCTGCTGGCGCGGCCGCTGCCGGCGCAGTTGCTGCGCGTGCGGTGCGAGCGGTTGAACTCGCATTCGGATTGCGGGCTGATCATCGCCGGGACGAAGTTCCACCGCCGGCTGGACGTGCGCGCTTGGGAGGCGGAGGTCGCCGGGCTGGTCGAGGGCGCCTTCGCGGCCGCGCCGGAAGTCGAGGAGGTGGACTGCTGGGCGACGGTCCCGCTCGACGCGGGGAAGGGCGTCGTCGTGAGCGGCGACTACGCGAAGCCGACCTCGGCGACCGTGTTCTCCATCACCGTCCCGCGCGCGCAGCGGGCAAGCGTGCGCGCTCGCCTGAGCTCCGGAACGGGCATCTTCTGGGACCCGGCGTTCCGGGCGGCTCTGTCGAAGGGAACCCGCGGATGATCCAAAGCTCGACCCTGCCGAACGGCCTGCTCGTCCTGACCGAGACGATGTCCCACGTTCGCTCCGCGACCGTCGGCGTCTGGTGCGACGTCGGCTCCGCGGCCGAGCCGCCCGAACGGCGCGGGCTCTCGCACCTGCTGGAGCACATGGTCTTCAAGGGAACCGAGCGGCGCACGGCGCGGCAGATCGCGGAAGAGATGGACGCGGTCGGCGGCGAGCTCAACGCGATGACCGACAAAGAGACGACGTGCTTCTACGCGCACGTCGTCGACCGCCAGCTGCCGCGCGCGGTCGACGTGCTTGCCGACATGCTGCAGCACGCGCTCTTCGCGGCCGACGATCTCGCGCGCGAGCAGCAAGTCGTGCTCGAAGAGATCAAGATGTACGACGACGCGCCGGGCGAGGTCGTGCACGACCGCTTCACGCGCACGCTCTGGCGCGGCGCGAACCTGGGCGATCCGACGATCGGCTTCGCGCACACCGTGTCCGCGATCACACGCGAAGATTTGCTCGCCTGGCACGCCGCGCGCTACGCGCCCTCGACGGTCTTCGTTACCGCGGCGGGGAACATCGACCACGACACGGTGGTGGCGCTGGCAGCGGAGGCGTTCGCGTCGTTCGGCGGCAGCGCGCCGCGGAGCGTTCCTGAGCGCCCGCGTTTCACGCCGGGATTGGACGTCACGATCGACGATACCGAGCAGGCCTACGTGCTGCTCGGCGCGCCCGGTCTGGCGCTGCGCGACGAGCGGCGCTACGCGCTCTCGGTGCTCGACGCGCTGCTCGGCGGCGGGATGTCGAGCCGCCTCTTCCAGCGCGTGCGCGAGGAGCGCGCGCTGGCCTACGAGATCTCCACCTTCCAGCAAGGCTATCGCGAGGCGGGGCTCTTTGGCGTGAGCGCGGGGTGCTCGCCGGAGCGCGTGCAGGAATGCGTCGACGTCGTCGTCGACGAGCTCGACCGGCTGCTGCATGACGGCGTGCGCGGCGACGAGGTCGCGCGCACGCGCGAGCACCTCAAGGGAAATCTCACGCTTGCGCTCGAGAGCACGTTCAACCGCATGTCGCGGCTGGCGCGCAATTACATCGTGCACGGCCGGCAGATCAGCACCGAGGAAGTCGAAGCCGGGTTCGATGCGGTCGGCGGCGATGCGGTCGACGCGCTCGCCCGCGAGCTGCTCGGACCGGCGCAGCGCGGGCTGTGCGTCCTGGGTCCGGCCGACGTCCGCGGCGTGAGGCTGCCGGGGGCCGCGGCCGCGTGAGCGCGGTCTTCGAAGGCAACGTCGTCCTCGCGGCCGTCCTGACGTTTCTGACGCAAGCGATTCAAATCGGGGCGTACTCGGCGCGCTACGCCGGCGTGACGACGGGCCGCATCGCGACCGCGATCTCGCTCTTCAGCCTGCTCGTCACCGCCAGCCGGCTCGCCTCGCTGTTCATGACGCCCTCGCTCGGCGCGGTCGCCGACCATGCGGCGAACACCGCGATCAAAGCACACCTGCCGTCGGTTCCGCCCGCCGCGCTGCACGTGTTCGACCTACAGATGCGGGTGATCGTCGCGGCCGGCTCGCTGGGGATCCTGCTGGGCGCGCTGCTGCTGCCGATGTTCTTGCAGATGTTCGTGCGCGGGATCGGCGCGTTCGAGCGGCTGCACTCGATCCCGCACGCGCTGCTGCGGCTGTTCGACGTGCGCGTGCTCGCCGATCTGCTGCGCGCGCTGCGACCGCGGCCGCTGCGCCTGGCCGACTTTCCGCTCGAGCGCGTTCCGCGCAAGCTGCTCATCGCGAACATGCTGCTGTTCGGCGTGTACTCGGTCGGCGTCGTCGCCGCATACTACGCCAGCGTGATGGTGCTCGACGCGCGCACCACCGCGACCGGCCTCTCCGGGCTCGTCAACGGGATCGGCACGGTGGCGTTCTCGCTGTTCGTCGACCCGACCACGGCGTTCATCACCGACCAGACGGTGCGCGGTGAGCGGCCGCGGCGCGACGTGCAGGCGATGATCTTCTGGCTGGTGGTGACGGCGTTCGTCGGGACGCTGCTGGCGCAGCTGATCCTCTTCCCCGCGGCTTACTACATCGCCGCCGTCGCGAACTTCTGGGTTCACCTCTCGCACCACTGACGAAGAAGCGATGAAAACGATACGACTCGCGTTTTTGATCCTTGCCTGCGCCGCCGTCCCGCTGGGGACGAGCGGCTGCGCCACCAGCGTCGCGCAGTGGATCGTCAAGGAGCGCAACCACCAGGGCGACGTCGCGCTCGCGCACCGCAACTTCCCGGACGCCTCGGTCGCCTACCAGCTCGCGCTCAAGGTCGATCCGACGAACGCGCACGCGCGCGACGGGCTGATCGTCGTCCAGCTGCGGCTGGCGCAGACGTTCTTCGCCGCCTCCAAGTTCGACGAGGCGATCGACGCGCTCGCCGTCGCCTCGCATTACGCGCCCTCCGACGATCGCGTGCAGTCGCTGCGCGGCGAGATCGAGCAGGCGGAGATCAAGCGCGACATCGTCGTGTCGAACTATCCCTCGTACAAGGTCACCGCGCAGTCGCTGAAGCGCGCCTACAATCAGCTCAAGCAGCAGAACAACGAGATCCTGATCTCGCTGCGGCGCTTCGACTACACCTACGACACCGCCGATCTCGCCGCGGCGATCCGCCAGAGCTACGCGCTCAACGACGAGCTCGCGCGCCTGACGAACCGCCTGCAGCAGTACCGCCAGCTCGTCGAGTCCGGCGTCCCGGCGACCCCTGGCAGCGAGAGCGCCGTCCCGCCGGCGAGCCTCCTGCCCTTGCCGTAATAGTGGCGGGCTTGGTATCGTAGACGAACGCCGCTCGATTCGGAGGTGTTCGTGCCTACGCAGCTTTCGCCGCATTTCACGCTCGAAGAGTTCACCGTCTCCGAGACGGCCGCGCAGCTCGGTCTGAGCAATCAGCCGACGCCGGACATGCTGGCCCGGCTCAAAAAGCTCGCGGAGCACATGGAGCACGTGCGCACTCTGCTGGGGAAACCCATCTCGGTGAACAGCGCGTACCGCAGCCCGGCGGTGAACAAGGCCGTCGGCGGCGTTCCGACCAGCGCGCACCAGCAGGCGTACGCGGTCGACTTCACCTGCGCGGGGTTCGGCACGCCGTACGAGATCTGCAAGAAGATCGCCGCCTCGAGCATGAAATTCGATCAGCTCATCCACGAGAAGCGCGTGTGGGTGCACCTCTCCTTCGCGCCGACGATGCGCCGGCAGCTGCTGACCCTGCCGCCCGAGGGTGGAAGCTACGTCTCCGGGATCAATCCCTAGCGCATCGGCCCTCCGGCAGGGACCGGGCCGGTCAATGGGCGTAGTGGACGAAGCTCGGCCTTAGGACTCGACAAATGTCCTGAAGGCGACTTCGGCTCGCTGCGGGGGACACCATGGCGCAACTGCTCGACCGCTCGGCTGCTCAATCGACGCTGAACGTCTGGGGGATGGCGCAGAGCCAGCTCGACGACGTCGCCGCGCTGATCGGACTCGACCCCTCGGTCCACCGCTACATGCGCGAGCCGAAGCGCGTGCTGACGGTGTCGATCCCGGTGCGCATGGACTCCGGGGAGTTCCGGATGTTCGAGGGCTACCGCGTGCAGCACAACATGGCGCGCGGGCCCGGCAAGGGCGGAATTCGCTTCCATCCCGCCGTGACGCTCGACGAAGTGAAGGCGCTCGCGATGTGGATGACCTGGAAGTGCGCGCTGGTGAACCTGCCGTTCGGCGGCGCGAAGGGCGGGGTGATCTGCGATCCCAAGTCGCTCTCGCTGCACGAGCTGGAGAACCTCACCCGCCGCTACACCTCGGAGATCTCGATCATCATCGGGCCCGAGAAAGACATTCCGGCGCCCGACGTCTACACGACGCCGCAGATCATGGCCTGGATCATGGACACCTACTCGATGCAGAAAGGCTACTCGATCCCCGGCGTCGTCACCGGCAAGCCGCTGCAGATCGGCGGTTCGCTCGGGCGCGACAAGGCGACGGCGCGCGGCTGCCTCTACGTCGTGAACGAAGCGATGCGCGCGCTCGAGCTGGACGTCGCCGGCGCGCGCGTCGCAATCCAAGGCTTCGGCAACGCGGGGCTCCATGCGAGCGAATTGATGGCCGCCGCCGGCTACTCGATCGCCGCGGTCTCCGACTCGACGGGCGGCGTCGCGAACCCGAAGGGGCTCGATGTCAAGGGACTGATCGCGTACAAGATGGAGACCGGCTCGGTGGTCGGCTTCCGCGGCGGCGAGCGGATCGACAACCGCGACGTGCTGGAATATCCGTGCGAGGTGCTGATCCCGGCCGCGCTCGAGAAGGTGATCACCGCGGAGAACGCGCCGCGCATTCGCGCGAAGATCGTCGCCGAAGCGGCGAACGGGCCGACGCTTCCCGAGGCGGACGAGATCCTGTTCGAGCGCGGCATCATGATCTTGCCGGACATCCTCGCCAACGCCGGCGGGGTGACGGTCTCGTACTTCGAGTGGGTTCAGGACCTTCAGGAGAACTTCTGGGAAGAGGACGAGATCAACGAGCGCTTGCGCAAGAAGATGGTGCGCGCGTTCAACGAGACGCTCGAGCAGGCGCAGCGGCGCAAGGTCAACATGCGCCGCGGCGCCTACTGCGTTGCGATCGAGCGCGTCGCCGAAGCGACCGAGATGCGGGGCGTCTATCCGTAGGTAGACTGCAGCGCGAGGCTGCTACGAGGTCGGCGTTTCCTGCGCCGTGCGGGTGCCCTCGCCTTGCGTCTCGCCCGAGACGCTTTGCACGGTCTGTCCCGCCTGGCCGGTCTGTTCGCTGGTCCCGGTCTGCTCAGTCGTTCCCGAGACGTTCTTGAGCTCCTGACCGCCGACGCGAACCTCGATGCGGCGCGGCTGCATCTTCGGATGGAGCGGCAGCGTGAGCGTCAGCAAGCCGTGCTCGACGTTCGCCTGAATGCTGTCCGCGTCGATCTCTTCGGGCAGCACCACGGTGCGCGTGAAACGCCGCCGTTCGCCGCGTCCTTCGATCGTGAGCTGCCGGTCTTCGACCGTGACGTTGATCTCCTCGGGCCGGAAGCCGGCGACGGGAACCTCGATCCGGAAGCCCTCGTCCGTCCGCTCGATCTCGAACCCGTACGCCTGCGGGTTGTGGACCAAACCGGTCGGGTCGAAGCCGAAGATCTCGCTCAGCCACGACCGTCCCGGGCGATTTGAACCGTACATGTACGCCTCCACTTCAGCAAGGATGAGATGCTGGAGAAGCCTCCGGGCTCATTATGCCCAGCTTCGCTGAACCGCCGTAACTTTGAAGCATGCTGTTGGTGCCGGCTGGCGGTGCGCGCTTTATTATCAAAGTATTGCCTCTTGACAGCGGCGACCTTAGAAATTATGCTTTCGGAACGCGATTACCGTTTCGGTTACCGCGCCCCACTCGGCACGCTCGCGCCGTGACGCGAGCCCCGTTCGCCGGAACGACCACGCTGTAAAAGGCGCCCTCGCTCCGCCGCAGTTTCCCGTTGTTTGAAGGAGCCTGTCCGATGCAGGGTCTGTTTCGTCGCGCCGTGGCGTCCGTCGCCGCGCTGGTTCTGCTCGCCCCAACGGCCGATGACGTGTCGTTCGCGTCGTCGCCGCACCGTTCGCTGCCGAAGATCACCGTTGCGCTGGCATCACCGCCGCAGCGCATTCCGGTGAAGGAACCGGCGCGCGTGAAACCGTCGCCCCCGCCAGCGGATGCGATGCGCCCGAAGACGGTGCCGGGCGTGCGCGCGCACGGCGTCCACGTCGCCGGGCCGCCGATGCTGCGTCCGACGGAAATCGACCGGGTGCTCTCGGCTGCACGGCGTCGCGCACTGCAGGTGACGCCGCCCAAAGCACCGCCCGGTTCCGCCCGCGCCGTCCCGCAGCCCTCGCTCGGAACGCACCCCGGGATGCGCCGCGCGCTGTCGCTGCCCTCGGATCCGAACGCCTCCGGCACGGGGATCAATCCGTGGTGGCGCTATCAAGAGGAGAACGTGCCGGGCGGCGGCCACCTCATGGTCAACGTCGGCACCGGCAACCTGCTGCTCCAGGACGACGACATGGCGGTGCCGCACAAGGGCATCGCGCTGGCCTTCCGGCGCACGTACAACTCGCAAAGCCGGCACGACGTGAACGCGGACGACGCCGCCGGCTACTTCTGGAAACCGCCCGGGCTGTACGGGAACGGCTGGACGAACACGTTCGACGCGCACCTGGCCCGGAACGCGGACGGCACGCTCTTCAGCGTGTTCGACATCGACGGCGCCCGCTACGACTTCGTCAACGGCGTGCCGGGCCCGGGCAATCACACCACCCTGGTCGGGGACGGCGTGTGCGGCTTTCTGTGGACGAAGAAGAGCGGCACGACGTACTACTTTTATCGCCCGACGCCGCCAGGCACGTGCGGCTGGCTGAACGGCCCCACCGGCGGGTACGCGGGTCGGCTCTACCAGATCATCGGCCGCAACCGCAACACCTA
>Ga0213878_10000092_pt1 | contig 47295 bp, 49 predicted proteins | sample VelepicoBEBS_R02_FD_161053 | JGI IMG/M metagenome (GOLD analysis project Ga0213878, IMG submission 161053) | Vellozia epidendroides bulk soil microbial communities from rupestrian grasslands, the National Park of Serra do Cipo, Brazil - BS_R02 | ecosystem: Environmental > Terrestrial > Soil >... | reverse complement strand
GGCTCTACAGCACCTGCGATGCGCTGGCGTTTCCGTACCGCGGCGAAGGGTTCGGGTTGCCGATGCTCGAGGCGCTCGCCTGCGGTCTGCCGGTGATTGCAACCGCCGGAGGCGCGGCCGACGCATTCTTGGACGACGACGTCGCCTATCGCGTTCCCGCCGAGCGAGTCGCGCTGCGCGGAACGATGCGCGGCGAGACGCTTGCCGGCGAAGGCTGGTGGCTCGAGCCCGACGTCGGCGCGCTCGCGGCAACGCTGCGCCACGTCGCCGCGCACCGCGACGAAGCGCGCGCCAAGGCGCTGCGCGGCTCGCAGCGCGCGCGGACCGACTGGACGTGGGAACGCGCCGCGACGGTCGCCGCCGAGCGGCTGCGCGGGTTGCTCGCGCGCACGTCCGAAACGACGGCGCGATGAACGGCGCGCTCAGCGACCAGCGGACCTTCGAGCGGCGCGTGCTGTTCGGTCCGCTGCGCGAGGCGCTCGCCGCCGTGCAGCTGCGCGGGCCGATCGCGCTGCTCGGGACGCCGCGTTCGCTCGGCGCGATCGAGGACGACATGTTCGGCGATGCGGCGGTGCACCGGTTCGCCGGCGCGCGGCTGCACAATCCGCGCGACGTGGTGGAAGCTGCCGGAAACTTCGTCGAGGCGCGCGGGTGCGCGAGCGTGCTGGCGATCGGGAGCTCGAGCGCGATCGATCTCGGCAAAGCGGTTTCGGACGGGCGCGACCTCGTGCTCGCGCTCGCGCCCAGCGCGCTCGGCGGCGCGGAGATGTCGCGCGGGTACGGCGTCGTCGAAGGCGATCGCAAATCCGGCGGCCGCTTGCGCGCGCCGGCGCCGATCGTGATGTACGATTCCACGTTGCTTGCGACGCTGCCGGCGCGCGAGCTGGGCTCGATCGGAATCAACGCGTGGGCGCACACGATCGAAGCGAGCTACGCGAAGCTGCAGCACGCGCTCGGCACCGCCGCCGCGACCGCGGCCGGACGGCGCTTGCCGCGGCTGCTGAAGCGCGCCGCGACTCAGCGCGACCAGCCGCTGCACCGCGCGCTGTTCGAGGCCGCGCACCTGGCCGGCTTCGCGCTCGACGCGCGCTCGATGGGGTTGCACCACGCGGTCTGCCACGTGATCGGCGGGCTGACGCTGATCCCGCACGGAATCGTCAACGCCGTCGTGCTGCCGCACGCGATCCGCGCCAATGCGCGCCTTGCACCGCATGCGGTCGATGCGGTCACCGAGTCGTTCGGGATCGCCGACCTTGCCGCGGAAGCGGACGCGATCGCCGCCACCTACGCGCTCCCGCGGACGTTCGTGGAACTCGGTGCCTCGGCGAACCTCGTCGAGCGCGCTTTGCCGCGCGTTCGGGAGCATGCGTTGCTCAAGAACAACCCGGCCGTCCCCAACGAAACGACGCTGCGCGAGCTACTGCAGCGCGCCTACGGCGGCTGAGCCCGCCTAGACGGACGCGGGGCTAGTTGACGACTTCGACCCGTTCGTCGGGGAAGACGCGGAAGCGGGTTTCGAAGCCGCGCACGCCGGTCTCGGTGCGGATGCGGCTGTGGACGACGATGTCGCGGGCGCTGCGCCCGTCCTCGAGCTTGCGCGGGACGTCGGAGTCGAGCCGGATCAGCGGCGCCATCCCGGCGCCGGGAGGGGCGAGCCGTTTGAGCCGCACCAGATGGTCGGCGATCGTGCCCTGCACCGCGAACGAGAACGTGCTGCCGGCGAAGCCGCCCGGCGCGCCGCCGGCGTTCGGCTCGGGGATGTCGTCGACGTAGCGCACGACGGCCGCGCGGTCGTCCTCCGAGATCGCGGTGAAGGTGCAGAAATAGCGGTGGCTGACGCGCTTGGTGCCGCGCGCCGGCTCGTACTTGATGATCCGCACGCGGCTGGGGATCGTGCGGCGGCGGATCGTGAACGTCACCGGCACCTCGCTGCCGCCGCCCCGCACGGCGACTTCCGAGACGAACGCCAGGCCGTCGGGCGAGAGCCGCATGCCGACGACCGCGATGCGCTTGCCCTCGGAGATCGTGACGGCGTCGAACGTCCCGCTGCGCCCGGACGCTCCCTCGAACCACATCCGCTCGGAACTCTTGAAGAGCCCGCCGATCAGATCCATGTGCCTAGATTATCGGCAGAGCCGCGCCTGAAAGAAGGGTTCTCATCTCCTTCTCAGTAACTGAAATACTGATTATCGGAACAAGGAGGCGGGGATGGGGAAGAAGCGCGGACCGGTCTACGAGAGCCCGGAGTACCTGTCGGCCGATCCGGAGATCGCGGCCTTCTCCGAACAGTACCTCACCATGCGCGGGACGACGCCGCGCACCCGCGAGGCCTACCAGCGCGACTTGGAGCACTTCGGCGCGTTCCTGAAAGCGCGCGCGCTCGGCGGCGATCCGGACAAGAAAGCGCCGCCGCCGTACGAGCAGCTGGCCGGCGCGGCGTACGCGGACATCCTCGCCTATCAGACGCACCTGGCGCGCTCGCGCCGCTACGCGCCGCGCTCGGTTCGCCGCAAGGTTGCCACGCTGCGCACGTTCTACAAGCACCTGCGCCGGGCGGGCCGGCGCAGCGACAACCCGGCCGCCGACGCGATCCTCCCGAAGATCGGCAAGCCGCTCCCCAAGGCGATGCGGGGCGATGAGGTCGCGAAGGTCTTCGGCGTCACGCTGGCCGGGCTCAGCGAGCTGCAGCGCCGGCGCGACCGGGCGATCCTGCAGTGCCTTTGGTCGTGCGGGGTGCGGCGCGCCGAGCTGGTCGGGCTCGACCTGAACGACGTCGACCTGGAGGGCCGCCAGCTGCGCGTCATCAAGGGCAAGGGCAACAAGGACCGCTACGTGCCGATGACGCCCGAGGCGGTGGCGGCGATGCGCGCCTACCTCGACGTGCGCCCGCGCGCCAGCGTTCCGGCGTTCTTCGTCGGACGGGGCGACCGCCGCCTGAGCGCGGCAGCCGTGTACAAGATCGTGCGAACGTACATGACGCTCGCCGGGATCACCGAGTATGCTTCACCGCACACCTGGCGGCACACGGTAGCGACGCTGATGCGCGAGCGTGGTGCGGATCTGCTGTTCCTCAAAGAGTTTCTCGGTCACGAGTCGACCGCGACGACCGAGATCTACACCAAGCTCGCGCGCGAGCGCTTACGCGCGGAGTTCGACAAGTTCCATCCGCGCGAGGACGTCTAGGCTAGATGCGCGCGCCGCGGCCGGTGATGATGTTGAACACCAGCAGCACGATCGCGATGACGATCAGCAGATGGATGAGCCCGCCGCCGAAGTGCAGCAAGAAGCCGAGCAGCCAGAAGATGAACAGGATGACGATGATTCCCCAGATGAGTCCGGCCATAAAGACAGAGTCCTCCCTTTCGAGCCCTGCTTGCCCGACCAGGAGGCTTCTTAAACGACCGGCCGGGTCGCCTCGCGGGCTTTGACGAGTGCCGTGAGCGTCTCGTTGTAAGGCGTCGGGACCGCGGCGCGGCGGCCCGCCGCGACGACCGCGCCGTTGATGAAGTCGACCTCGGTCGGGACGCCGGCGCGCAGGTCGTAGAGCATCGAGTTGTCGAGCTCGGCCGTCTGCTCGACGATCGTGCGCACGTACGACCACGGGTCGGTGAACGGCAGCGGGATCCGCATCGCGTTCGCGACCGTCGCCGCTTCCTGCGCCAGCGAGCGCGCGACGTCGCCGGCGTGCGCGTCGGTCAGCACCACGCCGTTGTGCCGGTCGAGCAGCGCGGCGACCGGGTTGATCGCCGCGTTCGCGATCAGCTTGCCCCATAGGTGCGGGCGGATGTCGTACGCCGCGCTCGCGTGCAGCCCCGCGTCGACGAGCAGCGCGACGACGCGGTTCACGGTTGCGGGCGAAGCGCCGGCGCTGCCGAGCACCGTCGTGCCGTCGCCGATCCGTTTGGCGTCGGCCGGGCCGACCGTCAGCGCCGACTCGGTCGTCGCGCCGATCACCAGCGAGATCATCGAGCCGAGCGAGGTTTTGATCGCCTCTTCGTTGCCCAGGCCGTTCTGCAGCGAGACGATCGCCGTCGCCGGACTCAGCTCGTTCGCGAACGGGCGCAGCGCGCGGAGCGTGTCGGTCGCGCGCACGAACACGAACAGCACCTGCACGCCGAACAGCTCGCGCGGCTCGCTGGTCGCCCGCGCGGCCCGCGGCTCGCCGTCGATCTTCAGCCCCTCGCGGTTGACCGTCTCGACGACGTCGCGCTTGCGCTCGAGCAGGATCACGTCGTTCGAAGCGGCCAGCCGCTGCCCGAACAGCGTCCCGAGCGCGCCCGCGCCCACAATGCCGATTCTCAACGCAGCACCATCTTCTTCTGCGACATCAGGCCGATCAAGAGCACCCCCGCTAGGAAGCCGCCGATGTGGGCGAAGTACGCGATCCCGCCGGTCGACTCCGCCGCACGGCTGCTGATCGTGCCGAAGCCGTCGAGGAACTGCGTGAGCGCCCAGACGCCGATGACCAGGATCGCCGGGAGCCGCACGAACAGCGGGATGACGAAGATCGGGACGATCGTGCGCACCGAGGCGAACGGAAAGTTCACCAGGTACGCGCCGAGCACGCCCGCGATCGCGCCCGAGGCTCCGAGCGCGGGGACGTGGCTGCCCGGCGCGACCGCGACCTGCGCGATCCCGCCGGCGATCCCGCACAGCAGGTAGAACACGAAGAACCGAAGGTGGCCGCAGACCGCCTCGACCGCCCGCCCGAACACGAACAGGAACAGCATGTTGAACCCGATGTGCAGCCAGCCGCCGTGCAAGAACATCGAGGTGACGATCGTGAGCGGCGGAAACTGCGGCGAGGGCGGCGGCAGCACGACCCAGTGCGTGACGTCGTACGGAATCGTCGCGTAGGCGAGGATGAACGCGTCGGGATCCGGTGCGCTCAGCTCGAGGACCCACACGTACACGTTGACGAAGAGCAAACCGTAGAGGACGAACGGCGAGCCGGGCAGCCGGCGCTCGTCGTCGCCGATCGGGATCATGCGCCGCTCGGGCCGCGCGGCGCGCTCAGAACTGGTACTGCAGGCCGAACGTCGTGCGGCGGCCCGAATGGAAGATGTCGCGCTCGCCGCCGAACAGCGTCAGCCCGTTGCCGACGCCGAGGTTGGCGTAGGCGTCGCTCGTCGGGTGCCGCAGGTCGTAGATGCGCGCCTCCAAGCCCAGCCCGAGCCCGCGCGTGAGCGAGGGCGAGTAGACCGCGCGCGCGCCGAGCCGTGAGTACAGCACGCCGCCCCCCACCGAGAACGAGGGCGACATGCGCGCCATCGCGCTGAAGTTCCACGACGAGCGCGCGCCGATGTCGTTCGCGCCGGCGTAGAGCCAGGTCGAGCCTTTCGGCAGCGCGATCACGTTGATGTCGGTCTGCGGGCCGCGGTCCCCGGTGAGCAGTGGCGAGTGGTCGGTGTTCGCGCGCTGCGCGTCGAGCGCCGAGACGCGCACCTGCAGCGCGACGAGGTCTTTCACCAGCGCGGCCAGCTTGCTCTTCACGTTGCCTTGCGCGCCCCCGGGCGGCGGGGTCGACCCGAGCGGCGGCGCGCCGGGCGGCTGCGGGTAGGTGCCGTTCGGACGCGGCGACCCGGCCGGGGCCGGCGTCGCGCCGCGGTCGACGCCGTAGACGCTGGAGCGCCCGCCGAACTGCGCGAGCAGCGAGTTCGCCTTCTGCGCGGCGGCGTCGACGTTGGCAACGGTGTCGCGCAGCTGCGCTTGGGTCTGCGGGTTGCCGCTCACGTTGTGCAGGTCGTTTGCGATCGAGGCGAACGTGGTGGCGGTCTGCGCGATGCCTTGCGTCGTCTCCAAGAGGTTCGCCTTGAGCCGCGGATCGGAGGCCAAGTCGGCGACGTGGTCGGCGGTGCGGTTGAGGTCGCGCGCGGAGTTGTCGAGCGAGGCGACGATCGCGTCGAAGTGGCCGGAGTTGCGGCGCACCGAGTTGTCGAGCGAGGCGGTGAGGTCGTTGATGTTCGCGCTGCTCTGCTCGACCGCCAGCTGCAGCGTCGAGGAGATCGAGTCGATGCGCGCGGAGAGCCGCGTGAACGAGCCTTTCGTCGTCGCGCTGATGTCGTTCATGTTGTTCAGCGCGGACTGCAGCGTGTTGAGCAGCTTCGGCTCGCGGTCGGCGAGCTGCCCGAGCATCGCGTCGACGCGTCGGATCTCGCCTTGGCCCTGCTCCAGGAGGTCCTGGACCGTCGCGGGGTTCGTCCCTTGCGGCTGCTGGTCGAGCGGCTGCACCTCGTGCGGCAGCACGGCGACCGCGGCCGGCGCGTTGGTCGGCGCGGCGACCCCGAACGGTTTGGGCTTGGTCAGAACTTGCGGCACGATCTCGACCGTCGAGTCGCCGGTGAGCGGCGCCTGGATCAAAAAGCGGGCGTTGCGCGGGACGTCGACGTTGTTGTTGATCGCCATGATGACGTCGACGGTGAAGTCCTCGGGGAGCAGCACGGTCTGGTCGACGGTTCCGACCACGACCCCGCTCTCGTAGACCAGCGCGCCTTTGTGCAGGCCGGCCGCCGATTTGAAGTGCACGCCGATCTTGTAGCGCCCTTGCGTCCCGTAGTTCTCCAGCACGACGAACACGGCGAACAGTCCCAGCAGGGCCAGGACGGTGAAGATTCCGACGAGTGCTTGTCTGCTCATTCCAAATCAGATCGGGATCGGCCCGACTTCGCTCCCCTGCAAGAACTGCTGCACGATCGGGTTCGCCGAGCGCCGAATCTCCTCTGCCGTGCCGTACGCGACGATCGCGCCTTCGAACAGCATTGCGATGTAGTCCGCCATCAGGTAGATGCTTTCCAGGTCGTGGGATACCACGACGGCGGTCCCGTTCAGCCGCTCGCGCAGCTTCACGATCGTGTCGGTCAGCACGTGGGTGATGATCGGGTCCAGCCCTGTGGTCGGTTCGTCGTAGAGCACCGCGTGGGGGTTGGTGACGACGGCCCGCGCGAAGCCGGCGCGTTTCACCATTCCGCCCGACAGCTCGGCCGGAAAGCGCTCTTCGACGTGCGCGAGCCCGACCGACTCGAGCGTCTCGCTGACGACCTTGCGAATCTCGTCTTCGGACATCTTGCTATGCTCGCGGAGCGGCAGCGCGACGTTCTCGCCGATCGTCAGCGAGTCGAACAGCGCCGAGAACTGGAACGCGAACCCGATCGAGCGCCGCAGGTCGATGAGCTCGCGCTCCTTCATCGCGGTGATCTCTTTGTCTCTGACGAACACTCTCCCGGAATCCGGCATCTTCAGCCCGTTCAAGAGCCGCAGGATCGTGGATTTGCCGGCGCCGGAAAGGCCGATGATGCAGGTGATCGCGCCTTCGACGACGTCCAGCGAGAGGTTCTGCATGACGATCTTCGGTCCGTAGCGGACGCAGACGTCGTCGAGCCTCGCCCACAGTTCCATCAGCTTGACCGGAACAGCAGGTACGAGAGCGCGAAATTGAACATGAAGATCAAGATGATCGCGGTGACGACGGAACCCGTCGTCGACTTGCCGACGCCGGCCGCGCCGCCGCGCGTCTGCAGTCCCTGGTACGCGCCGATGATCGCGATGATCACCGCGAACACCACCGTCTTGAGCAATCCCTTCAGCAAGTCGGAGAACGGCAGCGCCTGGCGGGCCGACTCGACGAACGACTCCGTCGAGATGTGCGCGATGATGTTCGCCACCCACATCCCGCCCAGAATCGCGACGATGATCGCGATGACGGTCAGCAGCGGAAGCATCAGGACCAAGGCGACGAGACGCGGCACGACGAGCATCCGCGTCGGGGACAGCCCCAGCGAGAGCAGCGCCTCGATCTGCTCGGTGACGACCATCGAGCCGAGCTCGGCTGCGATCGCCGCGCCGGTCCGGCCGGCGACGACGACGGCGGAGAGCATCGGTCCGAGCTCGCGCGCGCTGGCGACCGCGACCGCGCCGCCGACCAGGTTCCCGACGCCGTAGCTCACGGCTTGAAGGGCGCTCTCCAGCGAGACGACCATCCCGGTGAACAGGGAGGTCAACAGGACGATCGGCCACGACTGCACGCCGAGCAGGTAGGCTTGGTCGAACGTCTCGCGCCAGCGGATGCGAAACCCGACGATGTAGCGGACGGAGTCCGCGAGCAGCTGGGCGACGCCGCCGGCGTAGGCGAAGACGTTGATCGTCCCCTGCCCGACCTCGTCGAGGACCCTCATTCGGGGCGAAATTCAGCGAGCGCGTCGAGGACGCCTCGCACCGCCTCCACGCGCTTGGCCACCACGCCGCGCTCGGCCGTCAGGTTGTACTGCAGCTGGTAGAGCCGTTCGAGCTCGCGGTCGACGTGCCGCAGCTGGCCCTTCGCCTCGCGCTCGTACGGCTCGAAGTACCGCCGCACGGCGGCCAGGTACGCGCTCGCCGCGGCGCCGTCGACCGTCCCCGCCGCCAGCGCGCGCTCGATCCGCTCCTGCGCCGCCCGCATCGCCTTGTCGGTCAGGTGAAACGCCCCGACCGCCGCGGCGAGCGCCGCCAGGCCGGCGCGCTCAGCCACGCGCCACGGCGTCGCGCTGGAGCTCGAAGAGCTGGCCGATCCCCCCGGCGGCAAGCTCGAGCAAGCCGTCGAGCTGCTCGCGGCTGAACGGCTCGCGCTCGGCGGTCCCCTGCACCTCGACGAACGCGCCCGCGTCGGTCATCGCCACGTTCATGTCGACCTCGGCTCGCGCGTCCTCTTCGTAGGGCAGGTCGAGGACCGGCGTACCGCCGACGATCCCGACCGATACCGCGGCGATCTGCCCCAGCAGCGGCCACTTCTGCTGCTTCTCCGGATCGAAATGCTTCCGCAGCGCGAGCGCGAGCGCCACCCACGCGCCGGTGATCGAGGCCGTGCGCGTCCCGCCGTCCGCGCCGATGACGTCGCAGTCGACCAGCACGGTGCGCTCGCCGAGCCGGTCGAGGTCGACGACCGCCCGCAGCGCGCGCCCGATCAAGCGCTGAATCTCGTGGGTGCGCCCGCCGAGGCGCCCCTTGACCGCCTCCCGCTGATTGCGCTCCGGCGTCGCGCCCGGCAGCATCGCGTACTCCGCGGTGATCCATCCGGTCCCGCGCCCGCGCATCCAGGGCGGCACCCGGTCCTCGACGCTCGCCGCGCAGATCACCCGCGTGTTTCCCAGCGAGATCAGCACGCTGCCGTCGGCAAACGTCAGAAACCCGGGCTGAAACGAAACCGGACGAAGCTGGTCGGGTCCGCGCCCGTCGCTACGCACTTGCACCACCCGCCCCAATGCGCGCGCGAGACGGTCCTCCCCTACAAAGGGGCCCTGTCCCTACGACGCGACCGCGCCGCCTCCCATCTCGGAAAGGTCAACGATTTCGATGAGCTCGTCCGGCATCGCATCGATGTGCCCGAACCCGAAGTCGATATCCATTTCGATCCACTCTCGGATCCCCTTGCGGAGGCTCGCTCGCGCTTCTTCAAGCGTATCGCCGGCGCCGAATGCGCCGTCGAACTCCGGAGTCCGTCCCCAAACCGATCCGTCCGATGCGCGCTCGTATATCCCGTGATACGCCATGGAACCCAGCCTGCTTTCTTCGCGATGGCGTGAAACGTTCCGAAAGGCAACGGCACACCGCCGTTTCGATGCCACGGCACGACGATTAACCCGTTTCTGCCCGGATGAATGAAGTCCCGATGACTTCCGCGCCCGCGGCCTTTGAGCCATATCCAACCTTCCCGTTCGAGCCGCTTCTGAACGTCTCGTGCTTTTTGCGTTCGCACGAGACCAGGATGACGGCTGCGCGTTTCCGCACGTTGGCCCGCATGTTACCGTTCCTCGAAAACGGCGTCAATACCTCACTCGACGGTGACGGTCTTCGCGAGGTTGCGGGGTTGGTCGACGTCTTTGCCTTCGATGTCGGCGATGTGGTAGGCGAGGAGCTGGAGCGGGATCACGTTGACGATCGGGGAGAGGAGCTCTTCGACGCGCGGAACCCACAGCACGTGGTCGGCGAGCGCGGCGGCTTCGTCGTCGCCGTGGTTCGCGACCAGGACGATCGGCGCTTCGCGCGCTTTCGACTCGGCGATGTTCGAGAGGATCTTCTCGCGGACGCGGCCTTCGGTCACGATCCCGACGACCGGCGTCTTCGGGTCGAGCAGCGCGATCGGGCCGTGCTTCATCTCGCCGGCGGCGTAGCCCTCGGCGTGGATGTAGCTGATCTCCTTCAACTTCAGCGCGCCTTCGAGCGCGGTCGGGAAGTTGACGTAGCGGCCAAGGAAAAGCGCCGAGCGCGCGCGGCGAATCTTCTTGGCGACCTTCTTCACTTCGTCCGAGGTGTTCAGCACGACGTCGATCGCGGCGGGGAGCAGCTTCGTCCCTTCGGCGATCTCGCGCAGGCGCTCGGCCGGGGCCGACTTCCGGACGCGCGCGAGGTAGAGCGCCAGCAGCACCGAGGCGATCGACTGCGAGACGTACGTCTTCGTCGCGGCGACCGAAATCTCCGGGCCGCCCCGCGTGTAGAGCGTCGCGTCGGCCATGCGGCTCAGGTGCGAGCCGACGACGTTGCAGATCCCGATGATCGGCGCCCCTTCTTCTTTCGCGATCTTGACCGCTTCGATCGTGTCGGCCGTCTCGCCGGACTGCGACATCGCGATCGTCAGGGTGCGCGCGTCCATGTAGCGGTCGCCGTAGCGGAACTCGCTCGCCAGCTCCATCTCGACCGGAAGCTTGCAGAGCGCGCGCATCAGGTACATCCCGACCATCCCGGCATGGTACGCCGTGCCGCAGCCGGTGATCGAGATCTTCGTCATCGCGCGCAGGACGATCTCGTCGATGTTCAGCTCGCCGCCGAGCTGCACGTCGTGATCTTCGTCGATGCGCCCGGCCAGCGTCTCCTTGATGACGTTCGGCTGCTCGAAGATCTCCTTGAGCATGAAGTGCTTGAAGCCGGCCTTCTCGGCCGAGGTCGCATCCCACGCGACCTGCTGCACCTCGCGCTCGACCGGCGCGCCGTCGAACGCCGTCAGCGTGTAGCCGTCGCTCCCGACGTCGACCACCTCGCCCTCCTGCAGGACGACGATCTTCTTGGTGTACTGCAGCATCGCCGGAATGTCCGAGGCGACGAACATCTCGTGCTCGCCGAGCCCCACGATCAGCGGCGTCGCGCCGTTGCGCGCGAAGACCAGCCGGCTCGGCGCGTCCGACGAAATCACGCCGAGCGCAAAGGCGCCGCGGACTTGCGCGAGCGTCCGGCGGACCGCTTCGACGACGTCACCGTCATAGTGGGTCTCGATGAGGTGCGCGAGCACTTCGGTGTCGGTCTCGGAGGTGAAGACGTGCCCGTCGGCGAGGAGCTGCGCGCGCAGCGGCGCGTAGTTCTCGATGATCCCGTTGTGGACGACCGCGAAGCGGCCGCTGCAGTCCATGTGCGGGTGCGCGTTCGCGTCGGAAGGGCGGCCGTGCGTCGCCCAGCGGGTGTGGCCGAGGCCCGTCGTGCCGTGCAGCGACTCGCCGTTCCGCAGACGCGCCGCAAGGTTCGAGAGCTTTCCTTCAGCCTTCGAACCGGTCAGCTTCCCGCCGGCGTCGATCACCGCGATCCCGGCCGAGTCGTACCCGCGGTACTCCAGGCGCCGCAGCGACTCCATGATGATCGGAACGCTGTCCCGCTTCCCGATATAACCGACGATCCCGCACATGGTGCTTGCTTATTTGATCCCTTCGCGCGTCCTCTTGTACGGGATTTTGCCGAGGCGCACTTCGTTGAAGGCGGTCGAGACGGGCTTGTTCGGGTTGACGCGCTCGGTGAGCGGCGGCGCACCGTTGTTCAACTGCTTGGCGCGCTTGGTCACGACGTTGACCAGGGAGAACTTCGAGTCGACGTGGCGGAGCAGTCCGTCCAGGTCGCCGAATACGCTGTCGCTCATGATGGTTAGCTGTCTTCCAGTTCCTTGAGTTTGGTTTCGGGGTAGCGGTGGATGCGGTACCGTTCGGCCCGCACGATCGATTCGAGATCGTCCACCGCCAGCTGCGGCTTCGCTTCTTCGTTCACGACCAGGTAGTCGAAGCGGTGGACGTAGGTGAACTCGTCGTGCGCGATCTCGAGCCGCGCGGCGATCTGTTCGTTGGTTTCGGTGCGCCGCGCCTCGAGCCGCGAACGCAGGTGCGAGAACTTGTCGGGGACGATGAAGATCAGGACGGCGTCGGGAAACTGCGACTTGATCGCGAGCGCCCCGTTGACTTCCGGCTTCGAGACGACGTCGTACCCGGCACGCAGCGCCTCGTCGATGAACGAGCGCGGGGTGCCGTAGAGGTTCCCGTTGTACGCCCGGTACTCCAGAAACTCGCCGCTCTGCAGCCTGCGCTCGAACTCCGCCCGGTCGAGAAAGAAGTAGTCGATCCCCTCCCGCTCACCCGGCCGCGGTTCCCGCGTCGTCGCCGAGACCGAGTAGAGAAGCCGTTCGTGGCGAGCCTTGAGGCCCTCCACCAACGTGTCTTTCCCCGCGCCCGACGGGCCCGACACGACGAACATGAGACCGGGCCCGGTCAGAACGACGTCCTCCTCTACTGACGGCTCAAACACGGACAAATACGGAGGGGGCCGGAAAGCACCTCCCTCCTTGGACGAACTCAGAGCAAGCTCTTGACCACCGACTGGATCCTGATCCGCCGCGCCGCGGCCGAGCTCGAGCGCGCGCTGAAGGGCGCGCGACTCACCGACGCCGGCCTGCTCGACGACGGCCGGATCGCGCTGCGGTTCGCCCGTCGACAGGGCGGGCCGGCGACCCTGGCGGTCGACGCGTTCGGCTCGCCGCCGCTCCTGACCCTCGAGGATGCCGAGCTCGGGGTGGCCGTCGACCCCGGCTGGCTGCGGGCGGCCGGCACGACGCTGCGCGGAATGCGCCTGACCGGGGTCCTGGCCCGGCGCGGCGACCGGATGCTGGTGCTCTCGTTCGGAAGCTCCTCGCGGTTCGGGGTGGCGAGCGAGTCGCGGCTGGTGCTGGAGCTGGTCCCGCGCTTCGGCAACGTCGTGCTGTTGCGCGACCGGGTCGTGGTCGCCGCGGCGAAGCAGTTCTCGCCGGCGGAGAACGAGGCGCGCGCGGTGCAGGTCGGGCTGCCGTACGAGCCGCCGCCGCTCCCCGAGCACGAGCTCCCCCGGCTCCTCGCCCGGTCGGTCGCTGCCGAAGCCGAAACGGACGCCGACGAACGTGCGCGCGCCCTGCTGGCGGCGGCGGAGGCCGCGGCCGACGCGGCGGGCGACGTGCACGTCTACCGCGACGCCGGCGGCGCGGTGATCGCCGCGCACGTCGTTCCTCTCGCCCAATTTCCGGCGCTCGCGCACTCCCGCGAGCCCTCGCTGCTCACGGTATTCGCCGAGGCGCGCTCGGGTGCGCTGCGCGCGAAACGCGGCGATGCGACCGAACGCCGGCGCGCCGCGCTGCTGGCGCGCATCGCGAAGCGCGCGCGCGCGACCGCCGAGGAGCTCGTCGCGCTCGGCACGCGCATCGCCGGCGCGCCGGCGCGTGACCGGCTGCGCGAGAGCGGCGACGCGCTGTTCACCCACGCGCACGAGATCCCGCCCGGCGCGACGACGTACGTTCCGCCGACGAACCCGGCGCTCACGATCGAGCTCGATCCCGAGCTGGACGCGAAGGAGAATGCGCAGCGCTACTATGCGCGCTACCGCAAAGCCGCCGACGCGCTGCCGCACCTCGAGCGCCGCCGCGAAGCGCTCGCCGCGCGGCGCGACGCGCTGGACGTCCTCGCGTTCGAGGCCGAGCGCGCCGACGCGCCGACGCTTTCCGAGCTCGAAGCCGACGTGGACCAGCTCGAAGGCCGTCCGCCGCAGCGCGCCACGCAGCTCAACGGAAAACGCCGGCCGCCGCTGCGCTTCGAGCGCCCGTCGGGCGCCCGCATCTACGTCGGCCGCTCGCCGCGCGAGAACGTGGAGGTGACGTTCCGCATCGCGCGGCCCGACGATCTGTGGTTTCACGCGCGCGGGATTCCCGGCTCGCACGTCGTCCTGCAACCGGCGCCCGGCGCCGTCCCGGACGACGAGGATCTCGACGCCGCCGCCGATCTCGCCGCGACGCACAGCAAGGCCAAGCACGCGGCGCGCGTCGAGATCGACTACACCGAGCGCAAGCACGTGCGCAAGCAGCGCGACGCCGCGCCGGGCTTGGTGTGGTACACCAACGCGCGCACCCGCGTCGGCCGTCCCGCTCAGTCGGGCTGAACGATCAGGATTGTGTCGCCGCGCGGTACGCGCGCACTTCGTCGGCGACCCGCGCGTAGGCCGCGTCGATCCCGTCAACGCGGTCGCGCGCGCCGTCCAAATTGCCGGTGCGCGCGCGCGCGTCGAGCTCGGTCGCCAGCCGGTAGACGACGTTGGCGCCGATGTTGCCGGCGCTCCCTTTGATGCCGTGCGCGGCGCGCGCCACCGCCTGCGCGTCGCCGGCGCGCAAGCCGTCCTCGAGCGCGCGGCGGTGCTTCTTGCCGGTCTCGAGCGCCATCTCCAGCAGGTCGGCGATACCGTTCACGTCGTCCTCGAAGGCCTCTTCGAGGCGCGAGATGTCGAGGATCTCTTTATCCGGCAACGCCGACCCCGTTCGCGAAGCGTTCCACCGCCGCGCGCAGCGCGGCGAGCTGGACCGGTTTGGCGAGGTAGTCGTCCATCCCCGCGGCCAGGCACGCTTCACGATCGCCTTCCAGCGCGTTGGCGGTCATCGCGACGATCGGAACGTGTCCGCCGCGCGCGGCCTCGGCGCGGCGAATCTCGCGCGTCGCTTCGAAGCCGTCGACTTCCGGCATCTGACAGTCCATCAGCACGACGTCGTACGCGCCGTGCGCGACCGCGTCGATCGCTTCGCGGCCGTCCGCGACCGCGTGCGCGCGATAGCCGAGCTTCTTGAGCTGCTGCAGCGCCAGCTTGCGGTTCACCGGATTGTCCTCGGCGACCAGGATGCTGATCGCGCCTTCTTCGCGCTCGTGTTCCAGCTTCGCGGCCGGCGCCGCGGCGGCGGCTTTTTCCGGCTCGACGCCCAGCGCGGCGGCGAGCGCGTCGCGCAGGACGCCTTGGCGAATCGGCTTGCGGAGCACGGCGGCGAAGCCGCTCGCCTTCGCGTCGGGTCCGCTCGAGGGTTCGTCGGCCGCGCCGATCAAGAGCGCCGGAACGTTCTCGCAGCCGGGGATCGCGCGCAGCCGCTGCAGGAACCCGAGCGCGTCGCCGCCGGCCCGCCGGTCGACGACCGCGACGTCGAACGCGCAGCGCCGCGCGGCGGCGGCGCGCGCGAGCTCGAGCGCGTGGACCGCGTTCGCGGTGCTCGTCGCCACCGCGCCCCAGCCGAGCAGATACTGGTCGACGACCTGGCGCGCTTCGGCTTCGGCGTCGACGACGAGGATGCGCGCGTCGCGCAGCAGGTCGGTGTGCAGCTCGTGATCGTCGTAGACCGGGTCGAACGAAACCGTGAACCAGAACGTCGAGCCGCGCCCGAGGCTGCTGTCGAAACCGATCTTTCCGCCCATCAGCTCGACGAGCCGGCGCGAGATCGAAAGGCCCAGCCCGGTACCGCCGAAGCGGCGCCGCGTCGACTGATCGGCTTGGCGGAACGGCTCGAAGAGATGGTCGGCGACCTCGGGCGCGATCCCCGGTCCCGTGTCGGTGACCGAGAAGCGCAGCACGACGCGCTTTCCTTCGACAGAGTCGACGATCGCGCGCACCGTGACGCTCCCTTGCGCGGTGAACTTCACCGCGTTGCCGAGCAGGTTCAACAGCACTTGGCGCAGCCGGTCGGCGTCGCCCAGGACGCGGCGCGGTACGTCGGGACCGACGTACGTCGAAAGCGCCAGACCTTTCTTGCGCGCCGCCGAGGCGAGGATGTCGGTCGCGTTCTCGACCGCGACGACCGGCGCGAACGCGACATTTTCCAGCTCCATCCGGCCGGCTTCGATCTTCGAGAAGTCGAGGATGTCGTTGACGATCACCAGCAGCGAGTCGGCCGAGTCGCGCACCGTCGTCGCGTACTCGCGCGCCTCCTCGGAGAGCGGCGTCTGCAGCAGCAGCTCCGACATCCCGACCACCGCGTTGATCGGTGTGCGGATCTCGTGGCTCATCGTCGCGAGGAACTGCGACTTCACCTCGGCGGCCTCGATCGCGCGGTCGTGCGCGGCGCGGATCGCTTCGTCCGCGGCCTTGCGCTGGGTGATGTCGCGCAAGATGATGATCGTCTCGCCGAACGCGCGCGTCACGTCGCGCCCGCGCGCGAACTCGACCGGGAAGAGCGTTCCGCGCGCGTCGCGTCCGACCGTCTCGACGATGCTCGTCTCGGCGACGGCGGCGACGTTCGCGTAATCGGGCAGGATGCGCGAGATCGGCGTCCCGGTCAGGTCCTCGGCGACGAAGCCGAACAGCGCCGCGGCGGCGGGGTTCACCGAAGCGACCGCGTCGCGCGAATCGACCGTCACCAGCGCGTCCGCGACGCCGTCGACGATCCCCCGCAGGCGGCGCTCGCTGGTCGAAAGCGTCCGCGCGAGCCGGTTCGACTCGCTGAGCAACGCGACGACCAGGAACGTCGTCGCGACGACGACGTCGATGCGCGAGAAGTACCAGCCGACGCTGTAGCGGCCGCCGCCCAATGCGTTCAGCAGCGACTCGATCAGCAGCGCCGCCGCGGGAACGGTGAGCCACGCGTCGACGACCGACCGGTTCGCGCGGCGCCAGAGCTGCATCAGCGCGATCCCGCTCAGCACCACGACCGACCCCAGCGCGAGGTAGATCGGCCAGGTGTAGTTGCCCTCGTTCAACAGCGTGGGCAGCCGCTCGTCGAAGATCAGCACGAGCTGCACGGCGACGAACGCGGCGATGATGGTTCCGATCACGGCCGCGCCCGTCCGGCCGGGGCCGACGCGGCGGTTCCCGGCGATCGGCGCTAGGATCGCGTAGGCGGCGAACGCCGCCGGCAGCGCCGTGTGCCAGACGATCCAGAGGTACGTTCCGGTCGCCGCCGTCGTCCCGATCAGTGCCGCCGTCCCCACGCCGGGGAAGGTCAGCACGTACGGAACGAAGACCAGCGCGCTGAACAGCGAGCCGCACGCCAGCACGAGCAGCGCCAGCTTCCGCGAGAGCGCGAACTGGCCGAACAGGATCGTCGCGGTGATCGCGAGGCCCATCAGCACCGCGCCGCCGTAGAGCGTGACGAAACCGGGGAACGTCCCGAGGACGGTCCGCGCGAAGGGTGCGGCGGCTAGCGCGATCACCCCGAGGGCTGCGATCGCGATCAGGGCCGCTCGACGCTGCTGCGGCGGTGCCGGGAGCGTCGCGAGATCGAGGGCCGGCGAGTTCACGTGCTCTTCGGGTTCTCGGCCGGTCGCGGAGCGCCCGCGAAAACGCTTGCTCGGAACGCTAAGAATCGGTAACTTCGACGAACATCGCATCGCCGAATGAAAAGAATCGGTATCGTTCGGCGATCGCCGCTCGATATGCGCGGCGTACGCGAGCGTACCCAGCGAACGCGCTCACCAGCACCAGCAGCGTCGAGCGGGGCAGGTGGAAGTTCGTCAGCAGCGCGTCGACGATGCGGAACGTGAAGCCGGGGGTGACGAACAGGGCGGTCTCTCCGTCGCCCGCCCGGACCGTACCGTCGCGCAACGCCGCGCCTTCGAGCGCGCGGAGCACGGTCGTCCCGGCCGCGATCACGCGCCGCCCGTCACGCTTCGCGGCGGCGACGGCCTCGGCGGTCTCGGCCGGGATCGCATAGCGCTCGGCGTGCATCACGTGCTCGTCGACCGTCACGCCGCCGAGCGGGCGGAAGGTGCCGATCCCGACGTCGAGCACGAGCGGCGCGACGATCACGCCGCGCGCGCGCACGTGCTCCAGCAGCTCGGGCGTGAAGTGCAGCGAGGCGGTCGGCGCCGCCACGCTGCCGGGGACGCGCGCGAACACGGTTTGATACCGCTCGGCGCGCGCCGCGTCGCCCGAGCCGACGTACGGCGGCAGCGGCATCTCTCCGTGCGCCTCGAGCAGCGCGCCGACGTCGACGTCCTCGTCGAAGCGCACGACCCGCGGGCCGTCGGAAAGCACTTCGACGATCGTCGCGCGCGCGTTGCCGGCGCGCACGCGCGCGCCGGCGCGCAGCTTGCGGCCGGGGCGCACGAGCGCGAGCCACTCGCGCGCCGCCGGATCGAACGCCGCGTGCGCGCGCGGGCGCAGCAGCAGCAGCTCGGCCGCACCGCCGCCGTCGCGCTCGACGTGCAGGCGCGCGCGCACGACGCGCGTCTCGTTGATCACCAGCACGTCGCCGGCGCGCAGCAGGGAAGGAAAATCGGCGAACGTCCGGTGCTCGAGCGCATCGCCTTCTCCGACGACGAGCAGCCGCGCGGCGTCGCGCCGCGCGGCCGGCTCGCGCGCGATCAGCTCCGGCGGCAGCGCGTAGTCGTAGGCCGCCGCCTCGCGCGGCGCTTCGTTCTTCAGGAGGTGGGAACGCGTTGGCGTTCGATGTCGAGAAACGACTGCAGCCGGCTGCGGTCCTCGTCGTTCAGGTCGAGGAACTGCACGCCGACTTGAAACGTGTCGCGCTCGAGCGCGCGCACCCAGCGCACTTCGCCGAGCACGCGCAGAAACGGCGAGCGTTTCATCGTGAACGTGTAGCGCGTCCCTTTCGGCAGGTACTGCTCGGAGATCACCCGCATCCCGGTCGCGCTGACGTCGGCGACCGCGCCGCGGAAGAGCGTGAACGAGGGCTTGTCCTCGACGACGACGTCGATGAACTTCCGCAGGCGAACGCTGTCGTCGGCGCGCTTCTCGTCTTCCGCGCGTTTCTCGTCAGCCATCGCTCACCCCAGTACCCGGAAAGTAGAACGCCAGAATCTGCGCCGCCGAGGCGCCGGCCGACGCGAAGAACTTCGCCCCCCATTGACAGAGCCCGACGCCGTGACCACGCCCCGCCCCTTCGATGACGAGCCGCGGCACCGCCTGCGCTGGGTCGATGCGAACCGAGCGCAGCCACAGGCTGCGGACCACGTCCGAGCCGAGCGCGCGGCGGAAGTCGGCGACCGGGACGGTCGCGACGATCGTCCCCAGCAAGGCGACCTCGCGCGGCCGGCCGGTATCGTCCGGATCGCTCAGCGCCGTGCCGACCAGCGTCCCGCCGGTTTTCGCGCCGAAGGCGGCGACGGCCCGGCTCAAATCGACGCTTCGCGACCAGCGGTACTCGGGCGCGGGCGCGCAGTGCGGGTCCTCGACGCCGCGCAGGTACGGCAGCGGGACGCCGTTCCAGACCGAAGCCGCGTCGGCGGTGTGCCCGCCGCAGCACGCCGAGTAGAACACCGAAGCCGGGCCGCCTGCGTACACCACGGTGCGCCCGCGCGTCGCGCGGATCGCGGCGGTCGCGGCCGGGTGCTCCGCCTCGACGCCGCCCCAGCGCTGGTCCGACTCGTCGGCGCGCACGTCGTACGGCCGCGAGAGCGAGCGGCGCGCGAGCGCGAAGGTGCGCGCGACGATCGCTTGCGCTTCGAGCGCGGCGGCCGGCCACGACGGCGGCGCCTCGAGCGGAACGACGCCTTGCAAGTACTGGTCGACGTCGATCGTCGTGACGAGCATCGTCTTGCCGTTCTCACCGCCGATCGTCGAGGGCGCACCGCGCCAGCGCTTGCCGCCGTACGCGAACGTTCCGTCGGATGCGACTTGCGGCGTCTCGCCGTGCGTCTCGTTGGCGACGAGCACCCGAATCTGCGGCGAGAGCGGATCCCACACGTCGATCCCGCCGGTCGCGACCGTCGTCGCGCCCGCGGCCAACGACTTCAGAAACGGCGCGCGGCCGATCATGAGGGGTCCCCGCACAGCTTGCTGTGTGGGGTGCTCACAGGAGTCTGGGCTGCACGCCGTCGCGCAGCGGGATCTTCAAGTGCGCGTGCGCGCCGGCGGTGGTCTTGCGGCCTTGCGCGGTGCGCTGCACGAAGCCGCTCTTGAGCAGGTACGGTTCGACGACGTCCTCGAGCGTCTCGACGTCTTCGCTCAGCGTCGCGGCGATCGCGGCGATTCCGACCGGTCCGCCGCCGTACTGCTTCGCGATCGTTTCGAGGTACGCGCGGTCGAGCCGGTCGAGGCCGAGCTCGTCGACGCCTTCCCGGCGCAGGGCTTCGTTCGCGACCTCGGCGGTGATCACACCGCCGGCCCGTACTTCGGCGAAATCGCGGACGCGCCGCAGCAAGCGGTTCGCCACGCGCGGCGTGCCGCGGCTGCGCGTCGCGATCGTGCGCGCGCCGCCGGTCTCGATCGCGATCTCCAGCACACGCGCGCTCCGCTCGACGATGCGCTGCAGGTCGGCCGGCTCGTAGTACTCCAGATGATGGTGGATCCCGAAGCGGTCGCGCAGCGGCGCGGAGAGCATCCCCGCGCGCGTCGTCGCGCCGACCAGCGTGAAGCGCTTGAGCGGCAGCTTGAGCGTCTTCGCGTACGCGCCGCGGTCGACGACGAAGTCGATCTGGAAGTCTTCCATCGCCGGATAGAGGTACTCTTCGACGACGGTGCCGAGCCGGTGGATCTCGTCGATGAAGAGGACGTCGCCGTGCTCGAGCGCGGTGAGGATACCGACCAAGTCCTTCGGCTTCTCGAGCGTCGGCCCCGAGGTCGGGCGCATCGTCCCGCCGGTCGCGCGCGCGATCAGGTTCGCCAGCGTCGTCTTGCCCAGGCCGGGCGGTCCGGAGAAGAGGACGTGCTCGAGCGGCTCGTCGCGGCGCTTCGCCGCGTCGATCGCGATCCGCAGGTTGTCGACGATCTGCTCCTGGCCGACGTAGTCGGCGAAGGTGCGCGGCCGCAGCGTCGCGCCGTACACCTCGTCTTCGAGTGACGCGTCGGCGCCGACGACCCGCGCGCGCGCTTCTTCTTCCGCAGCGCCCGGCGCGGCGTCGTTCGGCCCGACCATCTTTTTGCGCACCGAGTCACTCATCGCAGAACACCATGATCGTGACCGTCATCCTGAGCTTGTCGAAGGACGCTCATGCGCCAACTCCCGCCGCGTTGCGGCGGCGGTAGATCTCGGCGAGCAGGGCTTCGGCGTCGGCGATCTGCGGAGCGCGCTCGAGCGTCTCGGCGATCATCGTTTCGGCTTCACGGCGGTTGTACGCGAGCTGGAGCAGCACTGCGAGCGCTTCGCTCGCGAACTCCGGCATCGGCGGCTTGTCCGGAACGGCGCGGCGCGGCGCGTCCTGGATCAGCAAGAAGCGCGCGACCTTCCCTTGCAGCTTGGCGACGATGTCGCGCGCCTTCTGCTGCCCGATCCCGGGCAGCGTCTTCAAGAACGCGTGGTCTCCTTCGTCGATCGCGCGCGCGATGCGCGCCATCGGCGCGGAGAACGCGCGCGCCGCCGACTTCGGCCCGATCGACGCGACCGACAGCAGCGCCTCGAAGAACTCGCGCTCGATCCCGTTGGTGAAGCCGAAGAAGGTGAACTTGCCGGCGTTGCCGTCGAGCGCGAAGTGCGCGTAGATCTCGAGCGTCGTCGCGCCGCCGTCCGGGACTTTCGCGGCGACGCTCGGCGGCAGCACGACGTCGTAGACCAGCCCGCCCGCATCGATGCGCACGAGCTCGCCCGTGTGCTCGAGCACGGAGCCGGAAATTCTAGAGAACACTACGCGAGCCGGGGGGCGCGCGTGCGGCGCTGGGGCATCACCACGCCGAGTTCGGCGAAGCGGCCGCGTTGTGCTTCCACGTTAGCAAAGGCGATTGCCAGGGCGAGCGCGTCGCTCACGTCGTCGGGTTGCGGCGGCGTCACGAGGCCGAGGAGCTGGACGACCATGCCCTTGATCTGCGCCTTCGTCGCCGCGCCCGACCCCACCAGCGCGCGCTTCACCTCCGCGTGCGCGAGGTGCTGCACCGGCACGCCGTGCGCGCCGGCCGCGAGCACGAGCACCCCGCGTGCATGGCCCATCAGCACGGCGGTCTGCGGGTGCTCGTACGAGGTCCAAAGCTCCTCGACCACCATGCAGTCGGGCCGCGTCGCGCGCACCACCTCGACCATCGCGTCGTAGAGCTGCACCAGCCGCCGCTCGAGCGGCTCTTTCGGATCCGGCTGCAGCACGCCGCCTTCGACGAGTCGCAAACCGCCGTCGCGCAGCTCGACGACGCCGTACCCCGTCGTGCGCAGACCCGGATCGACGCCGAGGATGCGCCGTCCGCTCACTGGCTCCCGGAACGCTGGACGGTGATGTTGACCGACTCGCCGGGCGTGAGCGCGCTGTACGCTTCCGGCTCGGTGCGCACGACCATACCGTCCTGCAGCGAGGTCTCGTTCGTGTACGCGATGTTTCCGATTTGATAGCCTTGGTCGAGCAGCGCGCTCTTTGCTTGGTCGAGCGTCATCCCGGTGACGTCGGGAATGGTTCCGGAGACGCTGACGTAGATCGTCACCTTCGAGCCCTTCTTCGCCTTCGCGGACTGCGGCGGCTGCTGCAGCGAGATCTTGCCGGTCGGGTTCGCCGCGTCGACCGTGTACGAGCGCGCGACGTCGAAGCCGGCGTTGCGCAACGTCTCCTCGGCGGCGCTCGCGTCGTTGCCGACGACGTTCGGCACCTGTACCGTGCTCGCGCCGGTGCTGACGATCACGTTCACCGTCGAGCTCGGCGCGGTGGTCGCGCCGGGGTCGGGGTTCTGCGAGGCGACGACGTTGGCGGGGATCGTGTCGCTCTCGGTCTGTTGCGCGATGTTCAGCCCGAGCCCGAGCCCGCCGAGCTTCTTGCGCGCCGCGTCGACCGTCAGCCCTACGATGCTGGGCACCAGGATCGGCTGAATTCCTTTCGAGACGGTCAGCGTCACGGTGGAGTTTTGGCGCAGCGATGTCCCGCTCGGCGGGTTCACGTCGATCACCTGATCGGCCGGAACCGAGGAATCGAACGTGCCGAGGAGCTTCGCCTTCAACTTCGCCTTCTGCAGCTCGCGCTGCGCGTCGGCGACGTTGTAGCCTTTGACGTCGGGCACCTGAACGCGCGGCAAACCGCCGGAGACGACGAGCGTGACGGCCGCGTTCGGCGAGACCTTCGTGTTCGCCGGCGGATCTTGGCGAATGACGCGATCTTGCGGAACGGTGTCGCTGTTCTCGCTGGTGACCACCGGACGCAGGCCGAGCGCGACGAGCTGCTGCTGTGCCTGGCTCGCCATCTTGTCTTTGAACTCCGGCACGGTGATCGTCTGCGCCGGCGCCAGCGAGCCGCGCAGCGCGAAAAAGCCGACCGCGATCGCGAGCAGCAGCAGCGCCGGGAAGAGAATCCAGCGGCGGTCCGGCCCCGGCGCGACGTGCTCTTCGACGGTGTGCACCAGCGCGCCGCCGGCAGCGGGCCGGTCGGGCGCCGTGGAGCGGCGGGGCGGTGGGGCGACCGGGGGCACCATGATCGCGCCGAATTTCGCGGTCGGCGCGTCGGCGAAGTCGGACGCGTGGGCGGCGTTGGGCCGCTCGCGCGCCTCGCGCAGCGCGCTGGCGAGCTCGGTCGCCGAGGCGAAGCGCGCGTCGGGCTCCTTGCGCAAGAGTTTCTGCACGATCGAGGCGATCGCCGGCGAGACGCCGCTGGTCGCCGGATCGATCGGCGGCGCGTCCTGCGAGACGTGCTTGAGCGCGACCGCGACCGGCGTCTCGCCGGTGAACGGCAGTGCGCCGGTCAGCATCTGGTAGAGCACGACGCCGACCGAGTAGAGGTCGCTGCGCTCGTCCAGCTCGTGGCCTTGCGCTTGTTCCGGCGAGATGTAGGCGACGCTCCCCATCACCATCCCCGGCTGCGTGACGCCCAGCGTGTGCTCGGAGACCGCGCGCGCGATCCCGAAGTCGCTCAGCTTCACGACGTCGTCCTTGGTGACCAGGATGTTCGCCGGCTTGACGTCGCGGTGGAGCAGCCCTTGGCGGTGCGCGTAGGCAAGACCGCTCGCGATCTGGATCGCGTAGTCGACCGCGACCGGTTCCGGCAGCACGCGCTCGTCGCGCATGATCTCGCCGAGCGTCGCCCCGTCGACGAGCTCCATCACGATGTAGTACGAGTGGTCCTCGCGGCCGAAGTCGTAGACGTTGACGATGTTCGGGTGCGAGAGCTTCGCCGCCGACTGCGCTTCGTACGAGAAGCGCTTCACGAAGTCGTCGTCGCTCGCGTACTGCTCGCGCAGCACCTTGATCGCGACCCGCCGCCGCAGCAGCGTGTCGGTCCCAACGTAGACATTCGCCATCCCCCCGTTGCCGAGGGTCCCGTCGACGCGGTACCTGTTGTTGAAGATGCGCTCGGCGGAGGGGTTCACGGTCGACTGTTAACTTCGCGACCGGGCCAAGGCGACCCGCAGGACCTCGCGAGCGATCGGGGCGGCATACGTTCCACCGTACCCGACGTTCTCGATCACGATCGCGACCGCGACGCGCGGCGCCTCGGCCGGAGCGAAGGCGACGAACCACGCGTGCGAGCGGCCGTGCGGGTTCGTCGCGGTCCCGGTCTTCCCGGCGACGGTCACGCCGGGGAGCTGGGCGGCCGTTCCGGTCCCGCGCTTGACGACCTGGATCATCAGGTCGCGGACCTCGTGGGCTGTGTCGGCGGAGATCGGCTGCGCGAGCGTCTCGGGCCCCGTCGCGAGCGCGGTCTGGGTCCCGGCGATCCGGCGGACGAGGTACGGCCGCGGCGTCGTCCCCTCGTCGGCGATCGTGGCGCCGATCAGCCCCATCCGCATCGGCGTGACGAGCAGCGAGGCTTGTCCGAAGCCGAGCTGCGCGAGGATTCCGGCGTAGACGTCTTTCTTCGCCGGCAACCGGTCGCGCGAGACGGGCAGATCGAACGCGACCGGCTGGCCGAGGCCGAACTTGCGCGCGTACTCGAACCAGCGGTCGACGCCGATCTTCAGCGCGATCTGCGCGAAGTCGACGTTCGAGCTGAGCGCGAAGGCGCCGGCCAGGTCTTGCGTCCCGGTCGTCTCCTCTTCGTCGTTGTGCACGGTGAAGTCGCCGATCGTGAGCCCGCCGTAGTCGCTGAAGGTCGACTGCGGCGTGACCACGCCCGCGTCGAGCGCGACCGAGGCGGTGAAGATCTTGAAGGTCGAGCCGGGCGGGTACAGTCCGCCGGTCGAGCGGTCAAGCAGCGGTGAGGCCGGATCGCGGCTCAGCGTGGGCCAGAGCGCGTCGAGCTGGTTCGGATCGTACGAGGGCACCGAAGCGAGTGCGAGGACCGCGCCGGTACGCGGGTCCATCACGATTCCCGCGGCGCGCGCGTGCTGCGAAAGCCCGGCAACGAGCGCTTTCTGCACGCTGAGGTCGAGGGTGGTGACGACGTCGGCGCCGCGCGGCGCGCCGTGCGTTTCGGCGAAGATCTGGCGCAGCTGCGTGAGCGGATCGACCGCGTCGGTGTGCGCGGTCAGGACGCGGTCGAAGGCGTCCTCGAGCCCGGCGGTGCCGTAGCGCGAGGACGCGTAGCCGACGGCCTGCGCGGTGAGCGCGCCCTGCGGGTAGACGCGGTGCGCGCCGTGGCTCACCGCGAGCGGCGTTCCGTCGGAGGCGAGGATCGAGCCGCGCCCTTGCGCGATCTGCGCGTGCCGCGGATTGTACTGGTTCGCGGCGAGCTTCGGCCCCGCGATCGCCTGCAGCCACACCTGCCGCAACGCGAGCAGGAGGAACAGCCCGACGAAGATCGCGCCCAAGCGCGCGATCGCCCGATCGGTCAAACGGCGCTCCGCGAAACGGCGTTACGCTTCGGCGCTCGGCGCATCACCGGATTCGTTCTTCACCTCGCGCCGTTCGCGCAACAGCGTGTATCCCCCGGCGGTGCGAACGGCGAGGTGCGCGTGCGCGGCGTCGGCCGCGATCGCTTCGTTGATGAGGCGGTGCGCGAGCTCGTCGTTCAGACCGTCGATCGCGAGCACGGCGTCGACGGCGATCTCCTCGAGCAGTGGGCCCGCGACGTACGCGGCGTGCGGGATCGTCTCCCAGAAGCGGTCTTCGTACGGGCCGTCGCGCCATGGGCCGCGCTTCCCGAACACCGTTTGATGGAAGTCCCACGCACACAGCCGGCGCTCGTTCCACACGAAGTGATCGCGCACGCACGTGCGCCGGCAGATCGCGCACTGCACGAGCGCCTCGGGCGGGAGCGCGAGCGCGTCGAGGATGTCGTCGGGGAGATCGTCGTGGTTGACGACGACCGCTTCGGTCAGCGCGTCGGGGACCGCCGCCGACCAGCCGACGCGCGCGAGCAGCTCCAGCTCGCGCAGCGACGAGACGAACGCGCGCTCGTCGGCCGGGTCGAAAGTCTGATCGGTCCAACCGGCGAGGTTGTCCGCCGCGACGCCGACGCGCTGCCAGTTCTCGCCGAGCACGACGCCGATCGGCGTCCAGGCGAGCGGGACGAGCCACGCCGTGACCTGCCGGTTCTCCGGGACCAGGCTCGACGTGAAGGCCAGCGTGCTCGCGTTGCCGCCCAAAACATAGGCCCGCGCTTCGGTCTTCGCCGCTGGCTCGTTCGGCATGGTCACCGCGCACCGCGTACGGCACGCGAAGAGAGCGCTCCCGCCGAGGCAGCCTTGAGACGCTGCTGAGACGCCCCTCCGGTAGCGTGGGCTCGGGTGTCCCCGCCTACGCTACCGGAGGAATTCCATGACCGCCACCGCCCGCAAGTTCATCGACTGCCGCGAGTACCCGAGCGAGAAGAATTGCTCGCTCAAGATCTCGGGAACCGAAGACGAGGTTCTTGAGGCCGCCCGCCATCACGCCGTCACCGCCCACGGCCACCAGGACGGTTCCGAGCTGGTGAGCAACCTGCGCGGCGCGCTGCGCGAGGAGCGCGCCTCGTGAGCGCGAGCGCGGCGCCCGCCGCCTTCGACAACGCCAAGTTCGAGTCGTTCCTGCACCGGATGGTCGGCGACGTCGGCGCGACGCTGACCGGCGCGCTGATCGTGGTCGGCGACAAGCTCGGCTACTACCGCACGCTCGCCGACCGCGGCCCGCTCACCTCGCGCGAGCTCGCCGAGGCAACCGGAACCCACGAGCGCTACGCGCGCGAGTGGCTCTCGAACCAAGCCGCCAGCGGCTACGTCGACTACGATCCGGCGACGAAGACCTTCACCTTGCCGGCCGAGCACCAGCCGCTGCTCGCCGACGAGTCGAGCCCGGTACTGCTGTGCGGGCTCTACCAGATCGCGCAAACGATGTTCGCGGACGAGCCGGCGCTCACCGCGGCGTTCCGCACGGGACAGGGCTTCGGCTGGCACGAGCACGACCCGCGGTTGTTCGGCGCGACGGAACGCTTCTTCCGCCCCGGCTACAACGCCAATTTGGTCTCGAGCTGGATTCCGGCGCTGGACGGCGTCGAGGCGAAGCTGCGCGCCGGCGCGCGCGTCGCCGACGTCGGCTGCGGTCTGGGAACCTCGACGATCGTGATGGCACAAGCGTATCCGCAGTCGCGCTTCGACGGGTACGACTACCACCAAGGCTCGATCGAGGCGGCGCGCGCGGCGGCGAAAAAGGCCGGCGTCGACGATCGCGTGACGTTCGAGGTGGCGAGCGCGAAAGCGTATCCGGGCGGCGGCTACGACTTCGTCGCCTGCTTCGACTGCATCCACGACATGGGCGATCCGGTCGGCGCGCTCGCGCACATCCGCGAGACGCTGCGCGAGGACGGGACGTTCATGATGGTCGAGCCGTTCGCCAACGACGCGCTCGAAGACAACCTCAACCCGGTCGGGCGCGTCTACTACGCGGCCTCGACGCTGCTGTGCACACCGGCCTCCCTGGCGCAGGAAGTCGGCGCCGCGCTCGGCGCGCAAGCCGGCGAAGCGCGGCTGCGCGAGACGTGCATTCAGGCCGGGTTCACCCGCTTCGCGCGCGCGACCGAAACGCCGTTCAACCTCGTCTTCGAGGCACGGCCTTAAGCGCGGGCGGCGAGCGCCTCCGCGAGCGCGGCGTTGAACGGCAGCGCGAGGTACGCCTCGCGAGCCGTCGCGTCGGGGATCGCGGAGGCGCGCGCGCGCATCACCGACTCCGCCTGCCGCAGGAGCTGCTCGGCGAGATCGTCCTCGCCGCGCGCCTGCGCGACGGTCGCCGCGGTCAGCAGCCACTCGGCGGGCTGCGGCGCGAGCTTCGGATTCGTCTCGTACAGCGCGAGCAATTCGTCGGCCGCAGCGCTTGCGGCGGCTGCGTCGCCGGCGCGCAGGTGCGCCAGCGCGAGCGCGCACAAGTTGTCGCCGAGCCGCGGCGTCGCGCCGCTCGGACGCCGTAGCTCGACGCCGGCTTGCAGGTGCGCGATCGCGCCGGCAAGCGCGCCCAGCTCGCTCTCCGCCGCGCCGAGCACGCCGAGCGCGGCCGACTCGAGCGGCAACGAACGAATCTCGCGCGCGAGCTCGAGCGCGGACGCGGCGGCAGTGCGCGCCAGCTCGTGCTCGCCGCGCAAGCGGTGGCAGTAGCTCGCGTTCACGCGCTCCACCGCGGCGACGAACGAGAAGCCGATCGCCGTCGCGACCTCGCGCGCGCGTGCATAGAGCTCCAGCGCGCGGTCCAGCAAGCCGATCTCGGTGTGGAACAAGCCGAAGTCGCACGAGACGCTCGCGATCCCGACCCGGTGATGCATTCGCTCGTACAGCTCCGCGGCCTGAAGATAGAACGACTCCGCCTCGCCGACGCGGAAGGTGTAGACCAAGCCGTTCGCCGCGGTGTGGAGCGCGAGCGCTTCGCCTTCGCGGTCGCCGATCGCGCGGGCGATCTCGAGCGCCTCGGCCGCGAATTCGGACATCGCCGCGTAGTCCTGCTGCTGGAGCGCTGCGCGTGAGAACGCGATCAGCGTGCGCACCAGCGCGGCGCGGTCGCCGTCAGCTTGCACCGCCGCGCGCAGCTCTTCGAGCGCGGCGCGTGCTTCGCGCAAGCGACCCTCGTAGGTGAACGAGTCCGCATACGCGAGGCGCGCGTCGACGTAGCGCCCGCGATCGCCGGACGCTTCCGCAAGCTGCGTCAGCTCGGCGAACGCCGCGCGCGCCGCGTCGTAGTCGCCGATCGAGCGCCGGTACCGCGCCTCGCATTGCAGCAGCCGCGCCCGCAGGCGCTCGTCGCCGGAACGCCTGACGCCGCGCTCGAGCAGCCGCAGCAGGACGCGCTCGCGGCGGCGGTCGCCGGTCACGTTCGCCAGCTCGATGCGCCGCTCGAGGACCGTGTGCACCGCAGCGCGGTCGTGCAGCGCGGCGACGAGCGGAACGAGCTCCGCAAGATCGCGCGCTTGTGCCTCGCGGTCGCCGTGCGCCGCGGCGAGCCGCGCGCGCAGCAGCAGCGCTTCGAAGCGGGTGCGGTTCGACACCGTGAGCGCGAGCGCGCGCTCGGCGTACTGCGCCGCCTCCTCGTTGCCGTAGACGCCGGCGGCGTGGCGCGCGGCGCGCAGGTACTGCTCGGCGGCGCGTTCCGGGTCTCCGCCGCGGTCCCAGTGCAGCGCCAGCTCGGCGCTCACGTCTTCGCCCTGCTCCGCGTAAAGCGCGGACATCACGTGCGCGACACGGCGGTGGCGGCGGGCGCGCGCCCGCGCGTCGGTTCGCTCGTAGACCAGCGCGCGCAGCAGATCGTGGGTGAAGGCGTAGCCGAACGCGCCGTGCAGCGCCGACTCGCTCACGACGCGCCGGTCGAGCAAGCCGTTGAGCGCGTCCATCACCGCCGCCTCGGTCCAGCCCGTCGTCTCGCGCAGCAACTCGACGTCGAACGCGCGCCCGATCACCGCCGCCGTCTCGGCGAGCGCGGCGGCGTGCTTGTCGAGTCGGGCCAGGCGCGCGCCGACGGCGTCGCGCAACGCCGGCGGAACCGGCGATGCGGCGAGCTCGCCGACCGACCAGCGCCGCTCGACGATTCGCGCACCGCCGCTCTCGTCGAGCTCGCGCAGCATCTCTTCGAGGAAAAACGGGTTGCCCTCGCTGCGCGCGTGGAGCACGCGCGCGAGCTCGCCGCTCTGGCCGCCGGCGAGCGCGCGCACCAGCTCTTTCACCGCAGCGAGCGACAGGCGCGGCAGCGCGAGATGCTGCGCGCTGCCGTCGTGCTCCAAGCGCCGGCGCAGTGCGCGCAGCGCGTGCCGCAGGTCGAGCTCGTCCTCGCGGTACGTGGCGAGAATCAACAGCCGCGCATGCTGCGCGCCGCGCGCGAGGTGCTCGAGCAGCGCGAGCGTCGCCGCGCCGGCCCACTGTACATCCTCGACGACGAGCACCAGCGGCCGCCGCGCGGCCAGCGCGCTCCACACGTTCGCGCAGGCTTCGAACAGCCGCAGCCGTTCGCGGGCCGGCTCGAGCGCCGCAAGCGGGGGCAGGCGGTGCGCGTGCTCCGCGATCGCCGGAACGAGCGCCGTGATGGCGCTCAGCCACAGCGGATCGAGGGCGAGCGATTCGGCCAGCGGCGCGGCGAGCCGCAGCAGCGCGACGAACGGCTGGTACGGGGCGGTCTCCGGGAACGTCGTCGCGGCGGCGTGCACGAGCGCGCCCTGCGCCTCGCACGCGGCGGTGAGCTCGCGCACGAGCCGCGTCTTGCCGACGCCGGCTTCGCCGCCGATCAGCACCAAGCCGCCGGTTCCGCTCGCGGCGGCGTTCCAGCGCTCGCGCAGCGCGGCGAGCTCCGCGCTGCGGCCGACGAACGGAAACGCGCCGGAACCGTCCGCGAAACGCGCGCGCGCAACCGACGGCGGCACGGGCTGAGCGGAGACCTCGTCGCGCGCGATCGCTTCGTACAGCGCAACGGTCTCGGCCATCGGTGCGGCGTCCAGCTCCTCGCGCAGCGCGCGCGCGAAGCGCTCGTACTCGGCGAGCGCGCCGGCGCGGTCGCCGGACTCGTAATGAATCAGCAGCGCGGAGCGAAGCGCGTCCTCGCGCCACGGATCGTCCTGCAACAGCGCGTGCGCGGCGAGCAAGGCGGGCCCGTAATCACGCGCCGCGCGCAGCTTCGCGACGAGCGCGCCGAGCAGCGTGCGATGCAGTGCTTTGAGCCGCTCGCGCTCGGCGTCGAGCCACTCTTCCTCGACGTCGACGAGCAGATCGTCCTCATACAGCGCGACGGCGTCGGCGATGCGTTCGGGGATCGCGGCGAGCCGCTCGAACTCCGCGACGTCGAGCCACGCCTCGCGGCGCGGGTTCCACTGCAGCCGGCCGTCCTCGGCGAGCAGCCACGGGTCGCCGCCCGCCGCCGGCAGCGCGTTGTGCAGATAGTTCAAGTGGCGGCGCAAGTTCGCGCGCGCCTCGTCTTCGGGCTCGTCGGGCCACAGCGCGTTGGCGACGGTCTGGCGCGGAACGGGGGCGCGGCGGTGCAGCAGCAGGTACGCCAGCAGGGGCACGACTTTCGGCCGCCCGCCGATCGGGAACGCCTCGTCGTCGAGCGACAACCGCGGCCGCCCGAACAGGTGGACCCGCAGCATACCCGCCACTTGCGCGCCCGGCGGCGCCGTTCCCGCCATCTTTCTGCCACGGCGTCCGACCGAAGTCCGCGCTCGGGCCGCGCTCCTCGGCGATACTGGGTGCGGGCGGCGCATAAGAACCGCCGGAGGTCGCATGGGCGAACACGAGGTCCGCAGCCGTTTGATCGGGATTCTCCGGAGCGCGTACTCGGGAGAATTGGCCGCCGCGCTCGCCTATCGGGGCCACTGGAGATCGCTCCGAGATCGCAGCGAACGCGCCGCGGTCGCGCGGATCGAGCGGGACGAGTGGACGCATCGCGCGGACGTGGGAACGCTCTTGCGCGGCATGGGCGCGAAGCCGCAACCGCTGCGCGAGATGCTCATGACCGTCGTCGGAACGAGCGTCGCGGTCAGCTGTCACCTTGGCAACCGCATCTTGCCGCTGTATTTCGCCGGCAAGCTCGAGCACTCGAACATCGCCGAATACGAAGACGCAGCGGCCTGCGCGCGCGACCTGAAACTACCGGACTACGAGCGCGCGCTGCTCGAGATGGCCGAGACGGAGCGCAGTCACGAAGCGTTCTTCCTTTGCGCCGTCGCGCCGCACGGGTGGTTGCCGCTATTGCGGCGCCTCTTTCACTGGGGCTGACGGGCGCGCCGCATCAGACCCCAAGCGATCCCCTCCGGATCGAGGATCACCGCCATCTCGTCGCCGTCCGGCAAAACCTGCTTCGGGATGATCACCTGAGCACCGTTCGTGTGCGCGGTCGCCAGCGCGTTTTCGACGTCCGGTACTTCGACGAACAGCTGGACCAGCGGCGAGCCCTCCGCGAGCGGCCACAGGCCGCCGCCGATTCCGCCCGCCGCCGCTGCGACCTCGCGGTAACCGAGCGCGTTGCGGTCGTCGACGTTCCAACCGAAGCACGTTGCGTAAAAGCCGGCAGCACGGCCGGGGTCGCGCACCAGCGCTTGCCAATGCACGACCGGACACGGCTTCATCGCGCGCCATCCGGCTCGAGCGCGACCCAGCGCGCCGGCGAGACCATCCGCAGCCGGCCCTCGCGGGCGAGCTGCGCGAGCGCGGCGTTGATTTCGTCGACGCGCAGCCGCAGCCGGCGCGCGAGCCGGCGCGAGCCGGCAACGAAATCGGCGCGGCCGAGCTGGCGCAGGATCCGGCGCTCGTGCCCTGCGCGCCGCGCCTCGCAACTCAACATCTCGCGCTGCGGCTCGGCGAGTCCGAGCCGCACGCACAAGGCCTCGGTCGCACGCGGCGAGGGACGGCGCCGTTCGCGCATGACCTGCGAGAGCGTTGCGCTGTCGATCCGCAGCGACAACGCGAAGGCGCGCAGCGAATAACGCGGGTTCAAGCGGCGGCGCCGTTCGAATTCTTCGCTCAGCATCCCTGCGATGGTACGCCGGGCCGCCGGCTCGCGACAACCCACCGGCACGACGAACTGCGGCAAAAACTGCGCGGCTACACCAACTTTCCGGCCAACGGCATGACGAGGAGTAATCGACGGCGGCTCACCAATCCTGCGGGATGGGTTCCGCTCCGCCGCCGCTGGCCGGCGTCCGCGTCGTCGAGGTCGGCAACTTCATGGCCGTGCCGTTCTGCGGGATGCAGCTTGCCGATCTGGGCGCGGAGGTGATCAAGGTCGAGAACCCGCGCGGCGGCGACCTCACCCGCGGGACCGGCCCGTTCCTGGCCGGCGAGAGCTCGAACTTCGTGCGGCTCAACCGCAACAAGCGCAGCGTCGCGCTCGATCTCAAGTCGGAGGAGGGCAAAGCACTCTTCCGGCGGCTCGTCGCGAGCGCCGACGTGGTGATCGAGAACCTGCGGCCGGGGACGATGGACGGCCTTCGCCTCGGCTACGCCGCGCTCTGCGACGCATCGCCGCGGCTGATCTACCTCGCGGCGACCGGCTTCGGCAACGACGGGCCGTACGCGCAGATGGCCGGGCTCGACATCATCGCGCAAGCGATGTCGGGCTTGATGAGCATCACCGGCGAGCCCGGCGCGCCGCCGGTGAAGGTCGGCGTGCCGATCGCGGATTTGACCTGCGCGCTGTACGCGACGATCGCGGTGCTCGCGGCGCTGCGCGCGCGCGACCGCGACGGGCGCGGGCAGTTCGTCGACGTCTCGCTGTTCGAGTCGGCGGTCTCGTTCGCGGTGTGGGAAGCCGGGCGCTATTTCGCCACCGGCGAGGTGCCGAAACCGTCGGGCTCGGCGCATCAGGCGATCGCGCCGTACCAGGCGGTGCGCTCGGCCGACGGCTGGTTCACCTTCGGTGCGAACTCGCAGGCGCACTGGCTGAGATGCTGCGCAGCGCTGGGGCTCGAGCGGCTCGCGAACGATCCGCGCTTCGCGACGAACGACGACCGGATGGCGAACCGCAACGCGCTGATCGCGGAGATCGAAGCGGTGACGACCACCGAGTCTTCCGCGCACTGGACCGAACGCTTGAGCGCAGCGGGCATCCCGTGCGGCCCGATCCAGACCTTCGACCGCGTCTTCGGCGATCCGCACCTCGCCGCGCGCGGCTACTTCATCGACGCGCCGCACCCGACGCTCGGGCCGGTCCGCCAGCTCGGCTCGCCGCTGCGCTTGTCGGAGACGCCGCCGCGGATCGAGCGCGCCGGGCCGCTGCTCGGCGCCGACTCGGCCGACGTGCTGCGCGGGCTCGGCGTCGGCGAGGACGAGCTCGAGCGTCTCGCGCGCGACGGCGTGGTCGCGGTGCCGGCGTGATTCGCATCGAGCGCCGCGAGCGCGGAATCGGCTGGATCGTCGTCGAGAACCCGCCGGCGCGCAACGCGATGACGCTCGCGATGTGGGACCGCCTGCGCGAGGTCGCAATCGAATTGAACGCGGACGCGGCGGTGCGCACCGTCGTGATCACCGGCGCGGGCGGCGAAGCGTTCGTCTCGGGAACCGACATCAACGAGTTCCGTGACTTCGCCGGCGCCGCCGACGGGCTCGCGTACGAAGCGCGGATCGCCGCGGTGATCGCGGCGCTCGACGCGATCGCGGTTCCGACGATCGCCGCGATCCGCGGCGTCTGCACCGGCGGCGGGGTGAGCATCGCGGCGACCTGCGACGTGCGGATCGGCGGGCCCGGGACGCGCGTCGGCGTGCCCATCGCGCGCACGCTCGGCAACTGCGTCTCGCTGCGCAACGTCGCGCGGCTGGCGGAGATCGTCGGCCTCGACGCGGTCAAGACGCTGCTGCTCACCGGCGCGCTGCTCGGCGCGCGCGAGGCGCACAAGATCGGCTTTCTGACGGAAGTCGCCGAGTACGACGAGACGATACCGGAGCGCGCGCACAGCGTCGCCGAGGAGCTGGTCGCGCTCGCGCCGCTGACGCTGCGCGCGACGAAAGAGATGTGCCGGCGCCTGCGCAACGCCGCGCCGTTGCCGGACGACGCCGACTTGATCCGGCTCTGCTACGGCAGCCGCGACTTCCGCGAAGGGCTCACGGCGTTCCTCGACAAGCGCAAGCCAAATTGGAGCGGGACGTAGCGCCTCAGATGCGCGGCAGCGGCTGAGTCTTCAGCTCGGGGACGAAGTGCTCGGCATGCATCACCTGCACGTCGGTGATGAGCACGACCCCGGAGCGCCGGTCGAGCAGCGGGCCCAGGATGTCGAGGATCGGGTCGACGTGGTCGCGGGTCACCACGGTGACGATCAAGACGATCTCGCCTTCCTTGCGCGTCCCGTGGTGGCCGTAGCCGGTGACCTCCGGAACGATCGTGTAGCCGGTCGCGTGCTGGCTCAGCACGCCGCACACCATCGGAATCTGATCGCGCTCGAGCACGATCTCGAGCCGTTTCATCGTGTTGAGAATTCGCCGGCGCATGGGGAAGCATTCGCGGCCGGCCGAGCAACTCCGCGTGTCTACGAGCCGGCGTGCGCGGCGATCGCGGCGGCGTGCCGCAGGATCGCCGGGTCGCGGCTGCCGGAGCGCAGCGCCTTCGCGATCGCCGTCCGCGCGACGTCCCAGCGGCCCGTGCGCGCCGCGGCCCAGGCCAGCGTGTCCTCGGCGTAGAGGTCGTCGCGCACGGCCAGCTCGCGGCGCGCGATCGCATACGCTTCCTCGAGCCGCACGCCGTGATCGGCTTCCCACACCGCGATCAGGCGGTCGTTCACGTGCAGCGCGTTGCCGAGCCGCGCGACCGCGAAGATCTCATCCCGCGTCGCCGCGGCGGCCGCGGCTTCGCCGCGAGCCGCCTGCGCGTCGGCGAGGAGGCCGAGGACCTCGGGATTCGGCTGGATCGCGACGGCGCGCGCCGCGGCGTCTTCCGCTTCGGCAGTACCGCCGGCGGCCAGCTCGACCCGCGCGAGCACGGTCAGCGCGCGCAGGTCGTTCCCGAAAATTGCGAGCGCGCCGTTCGCCGCGGCGCGCGCCGCTGCGAGATCGTTCGCTTCGAAGGCGAGCTCCGCCGCGCGCGCGTGCAGCCACGCGCGGCGCTCGGCCGGCGTGTCGTAGATCGCGTCGGCGCGGCGCATCGCGCGCTCGACCAGCGCGCGCGCTTCGCTCAAGCGGCCCGTCTCTTCGGCGAGCCGCGCGGCGACGACGTCGAACGCGAGCTCGCCGCGATGAGCGGTGATCATTCGGCGCGCCGCAGCGAGATCGCCGAGCTCCAGATCGAGCGCCGCTTCTTCCGCCGCCAAGCCGGGATCGTCGGGCCGCCAGCGGCGCGCGCCGGCGATCCGCGCTTTCGCCTCGCGGAAACGGTGCAGCGTCAGCAGCGCGCTCGCCAGCGCCGCCTCGCCGGCGACGTTGCCGCGCGGCAGCGCGGCGAGCGAACGGCGCGCGGCGTGCTCGGCGCGCAGCACGTCGCCGAGATCGCCGCGCTCTCGGTAGCGCTGCAAATATTCCGCCGAGAGCATGCGCGGCGTCAGCATGTCGCCGCGCACCTTTCCGGCGCGCGCTTCGAGGAACGCGATCTGCGCGTCGCGCACCCGCCAGTCCGGCTTGACCGGCGCCGGCGTGACCAGCGCAAGCGGACCGGCCGCCGGCGCCCGCGCGCCGAGATACGCCGGCCACGCCGCGAGCACGCCGAGCGCGCCCGCGGCGATGGCGGCGAAGGCCGGAACGCGCAGCTTAGTGCGGCGCTCCGACATACGGGAAGACGGCCGGCGTGACGTTGTCCTTGGCGTTCTGCTGCGGGACGTTGTCGGTCGTCAGGCAGGGCGACTCTTTGCCGTCGTCGGTGGTGAGGCCGAGCGCGGAGAGCGTGTTGCCGAACACCGCGCCGAGCGAGATGTCGATCACGTCGTCGGGCAGACCGCGCCCGCCGAACTTGCCGCCGGTCGCGCCGCCCGTCTCGACGCCGAGATACGCCGCCGGACCGGGCTGCGAGAGATCGGCCGCGAGCTCGTCGGGGATCAGCACCGCCTGCAGCACGCCGGGGACGCCGCCGTTCGGCCCGCTCGTCGAGCGCCCGGCGACGGTGGTCGTGAACGAGCCGATCTCCTGGTACAGCGTTTGCGACGAGAGCGGCTGCTGCCAAGGCGCGCTGCGGTTCGTGCCGTCGTGGTTGGCGAACTGCTGAAACAGCTCTTTGACCGCCGGCCGCCCGAGCCGTTCGATCTGGTGGTAGACCGGAACGCTGGTACCGGTGTTGAGCTGCGGCGGGGCGGTGGAACCACCGTTGCAGCTCGAGGTGCCGAGCACGACCGCGTACACGGCGGCGAACGTTGCCAATGACTGTCGCATGGTGCTGCTACGCTCCGGTAGTGGTGCTCGTCGTCGCCCACACGTGGATCACGTGCGATCCGGCGGGCGGCGCGATGAGCGTCTTGGGGGCTTCGATGACGATCGAGAGGACGTTGAACGAGTTGCTCGAGAGCGCGTCGTTCGGCGTTCCCTTCACGCAGCTCGCGAACTGACCGGACGGCGCGGGAAACTTGAACGAGAACGGCGCTTTCGGCGCCGAGCCGGCGGTCTGGTAGTTGCGGTCGGGCAAGAACGAGAAGAACTGGAACAGATCGAAGAAGAACGGGTCGGCGCGCGGTCCGACGAAGACGCGCATCCCGTTCGAGAGCGGCGCCGCGGTGGTCGAGTTGAACGCGACGCTGCCCGCGCTCGGCCCGAGGATCGACGACGTCGTCGCCGTCGGCGCGAAGGGCCCGTAGACGTTGATCGTCTGCGACGGCCCGGCGCCGCTGGCTTGGAACTGGATCGACATGTCTTCGGGGCCGGCGCTGTTGCCGTGCGCGATCTTGAACTCGTAGAGCACCGCCGGATCGAGCGCCGCCTGGCCGGTGGTGGCGGGCGTGAGCAGCGGGTCGACGTCCATCTGCAGCACGACGTTGTTCGGGTTGTCGCCGGCCGGATAGACGAAGACGTCGGTGATGTCGGCGGCCGGGCGCGCGACGGTCGTCGGCGAGTCCTGGTGATCGGAGCCGCGCACCGGGAAGGCGTTGTACAAAACCGCCGTCAAGACGAGCGCGCCGACGGCGAGAACGCCCCCGAGCGCGCCGGAACGTGATGTCATGGGAAGTCTCCTTCTGCCAAGGAGACGGACGAAAGCGCGCGCCGGATTCGCCGCGGGCGGCGCGTGCCGAGGAAGACGAAGACGAACACGCCGACCAGCGCCGTGACGAGCAGCGCGCTCACCGTCAGATCGCTCACCGGGGAACGCCAGCCGAGGACTTGCGCGAGCTCGTACAGCGCGACGACGACCGCGAGCACGGTCACCGAGAGAATCCACACGCGCATCAGCGCGGGGAGCCGGTCCGAGCGGTACGAGATGAGGCGGTGCACGAGCAGCGAGTCCAGCGTGTCGGTGCAGATCATCCCGGCCGAAAACGTTGCGCCGACGAGCACGCCGCCGATCAGCCCGGCGTCCGGGCGAAACGCCAGCGAGTAGGCCAGGACCTGGCTCGACGTTTCGAATCCGAACCCGAACAGCACGCCGATCGGGATCGCGAGCAGCGCGCTCGAGCTCTCGCGCAGGCGCTTCGGAAGCAGCCGCGTCTTCGCGCCGGCGACGCGCGTCGCGCCGGCGCGCAGCGCGCGGACGTTCAACGCGGCGACCGCGAGCAGCACGACGATCGAGATCCACGTTCCGATCCGTTCGATGAGCTCGCCGTGCGCGGCGAAGCGCGCTCCGAGCGCGCCGGCCAGCGCGGAGATCGAGAGCACCATGACGCTGTGTCCGCCCGCGAACAGCGTGCCGGCGAACCGGCTCAGCCGCGGCGCCTTCGCGTACGCGTTGCGGGTGACGTTGTCGATCGCGGCGAGATGGTCCGGATCGGCGCCGTGGCGCAGTCCCAGCACGAAGACGGTGAACGCGCTCAGCCCGATCACGTCGTCATCTCCGGCGTGCGATGCTGGTGCCAGGCGAACGCGTAGCCGGCGACGGCGAGCAGCACCAGCGCGGCCGCGAGCGGAGCCGGAACGCCGGAGCCCTGCGCGGCGAAGCCCTCGCCGACCATCACCGCGCCGACGGTCGCGATCGCGCACGAGGTGACGAGCGGCGCCTGGCGCGCGGCCCGCTCGAAGCGCGGTCGCGCGACCAGCCACGCAGCGCTGCGCACGACCGCGATCCCCACCACCGTCAGCACCGCGGCGAGCCCGACGCTGAACGCGAGGATCAGCACCAGCCCGTAGCCGACTTGGTGCAGCGCGATCGCGGCGAGCAGGACGACGAGCGCGGCCGGGCACGGCGCGACGTTGCCGCTCGCGGCGGCCAGCACCGCGCTGCGGAAGGTGAGCGGCGCGGTCCCCGGGATCGCGTGCGCGCGGGCGTGCGCGAGCTCGCCGTCGTCATCGTGATGATGGTGGTGATCGCCGTGATGGCGATGGTGGTCCTCGCCCGGCGCGTGCACGTGGTCGTGCACGTGCGGGTGCGCGTGCGGGTGTGCGTGGGCGTGCGCGTGCGCGAACGGCAGGCGGCGCCGCACCTCGCGCGCGACGGCGCGCGCGCCGAGCACGGTGACGAAGACGCCGGAGCCGAGCGTGACCCAGGGATAGATCTGCTCCGGCACGATCCACGCCGCGGCGAGCAGCAGCACGACGCCGAGCGCGAGCACCCCCGCCGTGTGCGCAAACGTCAGCGCGCTCGCCAAGACGATCGCCTGGCGCGCCGTCGCGCGCGCGCCGACCAGCGAGACCGCGAGCAGCGTCTTCCCGTGTCCCGGCTCCAGCGCGTGCAGCGCGCCCAGCGCGAGCGCGAGCAGCAGCGCGCCGAGCACGACCAGCGGATCGCCGGGACCTTTCGCGAGCACCTCGGAGAGCGCGTTCGAGCGCGCGAGCGGGGCGCTCGGCGCCGCAGCGGCGGCAGCCTCGTTCTCCGCCAGCGGCCTCGCATCGGCGACGATGGTGCCGTGCGTGTCGACGTGCGCGGCGCGCGCCGTTCGTGCGCGCGGCGAGCCGACCAGCTCGCTCGGATACGCGCGCAGCTCGTTCGTCGGCTCGCGCTCCGCGCCGACCACGACGTCTTTCCAGCCGAGCCGGCCGGGTGCACTACGATCGCGGTACACGATCGCGTGCGGGCCCGGCGCCAACGGCGCCGCGTACTCGGCCGTGAAGTAGAGCGTCGGCAGCCCGCCGGCGCCGGGACGTGGGCGAACCGACGACGTGCGCGGGATCAAGCCGACGGCGCGCCCGTCGACGCGCAGCTCGAGCTGCGGCGCGACCGCGTTCGCGTGCGAGCTCGCCCAGCGCGCGAGCGTTTCTTGCGACGGCGTTCCGCGCGCGTCGAGCGAGCGCTGCAGCGCGAACGCCGGGATCTCGGCCAAGTCGAGCACGTAGCGAACGTTCAGCGCGCCGTGTTCCGCGGTGATCCGCGAGAGGTGGTTCTCCGTGAAGTTCCCCAGCGGATGCGCCGCCGCGGGACTCGCGAGCGCGAGGACGGCCGCGGGCAGCACGCCGGCGATCCGGAGCAGAGGACGCATGCGCACCTTCTGTTGGCGTGGGAAGCTGTCCGGGCAACGTCCCAAACGGCAGCCCGGATTTCCCGTCAGAACGCGCGCTTCGTGTCCAGGAGGATCGTCACCGGCCCGTCGTTGACCAGCTCGACCGCCATCTCGGCGCCAAAGACCCCGGTCTCGGCGTGCAGGCCGCTCGTGCGCAGCCGTGCGGCGACGCGCTCGTAGAGCCGTTCGGCCTGCTCGCCGCGGGCGGCGGCGACGAACGAGGGGCGGCGGCCTTTGCGGACGTCGCCCAGGAGGGTGAACTGCGAGACGACCAGGACCGCGCCGCCGGCGTCGGCGAGGGGCAGGTTCATCGCCCCGTGCGCGTCGTCGAAGACGCGCAGGCCGGCGATCTTGTGCGCCAGCGCGTCGGCGTCGCGCTCGTCGTCGTCGACCGCGACCCCCACCAGAACCAGCAATCCGCCCTGGATCGCGCCGACGACGTCGTCGCCGACCGTCACCGAGGCCCGCGTGACGCGCTGGACGACCGCCCGCATCAGGCCGCCCTGCCTGCGGTATACTGCGAGTGATGGACGCCGCCGGGATCCGAGTGTCGTGGCGCTGGCTGGCGCTCGTTCTGCGCGGCGTCATCGCGATCGCCGCGGGGATCGCGGCGTTCACGATCTCCGTGGTCGCGGCGAAGCTGCTGCTGGCGTGCTACTTCTTCGTCGACGGAGCGCTGACGCTGAGCTATGCGCTGCGCCTGCGCGAGCGGCTGCGCACCCGGCTGCTGATCGGCGTCGACGGTGCGATCGACCTGGTCGTCGCAGTGCTGCTCGTCGTCTACGTTCCGAACACCGCGCTGCTGATTCTGGTCGTCTCGCTGTGGGCGATCGCGACCGGGCTGCTCGAGGTCGTCGTCGCCGTGTTCCTGCGGCGCATCCAGGCCCTTTCGTGGGGCATCGCGCTGATCGGCGTCGCCTCGTGCGCCTTCGGGATCGTGATGGTCGACTGGACGAACCTCGCCGAGATCGGCCTGCTGTACGTCTTCGCGGCGTACGCGCTGATCACGGGCTTGCTGTTCCTCACGCTGGGGATCGTCCTGGCGCGCGCGTTTCACCGCGAGCGCACCTGAGCGGCGCAAGCCGAGCGCCGCCGCCTCGGCCTCGACTTCAAGGATCGGCTCACGATCGTGCGGGGCCGGCTGCATGACGGGTGGAAGTCCGGCTCGTGGCCGAACCGATCCTTCGCGCGCACGACGTCGTGAAAGTCTACGCGGGGTTCACCGCGCTCGACGGCGTCTCGCTGGACGTGAGCGAGGGGACGATCCACGCGATCATCGGCCCCAACGGCGCCGGGAAGACGACCTTCTTCAACGTCCTCTCGGGATTCGCGCCCGCGACGCGCGGGAGCGTGAAGTTCGCCGGCATCGAGATCTCGCAGCTCGATCCGGCCGCGATCGCGCGGATGGGGATGGTGCGGAGCTTCCAGATCAACAGCGTCTTCCCGCACCTGAGCGTGCTCGACAACGTCAAGATCGCGCTGCAGGCGCGCACCCCGCTCTCGCGGCGGTTCTTGGCCTCCCCCGCGGTGACCGCCGTGCTCGACGATCCCGCGCGCGCGGCGCTGAACGCGGTCGGCCTCGACGGCGAGCGCGCGCAGCTCGCGGTGCACCTGCCGTACGGCAAGAAGCGCTCGCTGGAGCTCGCGATCGCGCTCTCGCAGGACCCGCGCGTGCTGCTGCTCGACGAGCCGACCGCCGGGATGGGCGTCGAAGACGTCGACCGCACCGTCGAGCTGGTGAAGCGCATCGCCCCGGGACGCACGATCGTCCTGGTCGAGCACAACCTGCGGGTCGTGGCGGACCTGTGCGACCGGGTGACGGTGATGACGCGCGGCAAGGTGCTCGTCGAGGGGACGTACCAGGACGTGCGCACCGACGCGCGCGTCGTGACCGCGTACCTCGGCGGCGGAGCGGCCTGATGCTCGAGCTGCGGGACGTTCACGCGTACTACGGCGAGTCGCACGTGCTGCACGGCATGACGCTGAAGGTCGAGACCGGCGAGGTTGCGACGCTGGTCGGCCGCAACGGCGTGGGCAAGACGACGACCTTGCGCACGATCATGGGCATCCTTCCGGCGCGTCGCGGGACGATCGAGCTCGACGGCGGCTCGATCGCGGGGCTGCCGTCGGACCGCATCGCGAAGCGCGGCCTCGGCTACGTCCCCGAAGAGCGCGGAATCCTTGCGACGCTGAGCGTCTACGAGAACCTCACCCTCGCGCCGGTCGTCGGCGACAAGGGCTGGAGCGTCGAGCGGATCTTCGCCGAGTTCCCGATTCTCAAAGAGCGCGCGAAAGCCGGCGGAACGACGCTCTCCGGCGGCGAGCAGCAGATGCTCGCGATCGCGCGCGTGCTGCGGTCGGGCGCGCGGACGGTGCTGCTCGACGAACCGACGGAAGGCCTGGCGCCGGTGATCGTGGAGCGGATCGGCGAGCTGATCCGCGCGATGAAAGCCGACGGGATCACGGTGCTGCTGGTCGAGCAGAACCTGCGCTTCGCGACCGGCGTCGCCGACCGCCACCACATCGTCGACCACGGCACCGTCGTGCAAACACTCGCAAACGCGGACCTGATCGCCCGCGAGAACGAGATCCTGGACTTGCTCGGCGTCTAACGCCGGTTCGGAGCGAGATGCTCGTCCCACTGCTCCAGCGTCACGAGCTTGATCCCTTTCAACGTAGCGCGCTCGTAGTGGAGCGTTGACGGGCAGCAGTTCGGATCACCCGGCCCGTAGATCGGCGTGCGGATCAGCAGGTTCCCTTCCTCGAGCATGATGCTCAAATGGCCGCCGCGCGAGGGCACGTAGCCGACGAACTGCCGACGCCCCTGGTACGTCGTGAAGAGCAGGGTCGTGAAGACGCCGCCGCTGCCGCCGGACGGCAAGGGGACGATCATGACTTCCTGGTCGTTCGCGAGGTATCCGCGTTGCGCGATCTCCGGAAGAACGAACCCGCCGGATTGAGCTCCGCGCACTCTTACGAACGTGGACGGCTTGCCCGCCGGAGACTGCTCCGTCGTGCGCACGATTTCCGGCGAGGTTGCGAGCCATCCGTCGACCTCGGCCTGAGTCGCGGCGGAAAGCGGAGCGGCGGACGCAAGCAGCAACGCGACCGCCAAGGCCGGTCGTAGCATGGATGCTTCTTTCGCGCCGCGCCGAATCGCCCTGCGCGATGAGGATCGCGATCACCGGAGCGTCCGGGACGATCGGAACGCCGTTGTGTGCCGATCTCGCGCGGGACCACGAGCTCGTGCGCATCGACCTGCACCACGCGGACGTGATCGCCGACGTGCAGGATGTCGGCGCGTTGGAACGGGCGTTCGCCGGCTGCGAGACGGTGATTCACCTCGCGGGAGTCGTCGCGGTGGAAGCATCGTGGGAGGATGTCGCCGGGCCGAACATCGCCGGTACGTACGCGGCATTCGAAGCAGCCCGCCGCGCCGGCGTCAAGCGCGTCATTTTCGCCAGCTCGAACCATTGCGTCGGGATGTACGAGGTCCAAAACGCGCCTGCAATTTACGAGCCCGGATTCGGTTTGGTCGTTCGAACCGACTCGCCGTACCGGCCCGATTCTCTGTACGGCGTCTGGAAGGCGTTCGGTGAGGCGCTGGGGCGGTACTACAGCGACAACCACGGGCTGCACGTCACCTGCGTGCGAATCGGCTCGATCACGAAAGCCGACGATCCGCGCGACGAAAGCGTGCGCGAGAGCTCCGGCTGGCTGAACCTCACCGACGAGCAGAAGTTCAAGCGGTACGCGGCGACGTGGATGTCGCAGCGCGACTTCGCCCGCCTCGTCCGCGCGATCCTCGCCCGCGACGTGCCGTACGCGGTCGTCTACGGCGTCGGCGACAACGCAACGCGGTTCTGGGACCTCGAACCAGGTCGCGCGATCTTCGGCTTCTGGCCTCTGGACGGGGTCCGCGCGCCCGAGGTATGATGGGCGCCTCAGCAGGCGCGCGCCCGGGAGGCTTGCCGTGAGCAAAAGTTCTTCATCCCTCTCGGATCTCGTCACCGACCGCTTCGAGCGGATATCGGACGTGCTCCGCGCGGAGGATATCGCGGCCTTTACGGCCGGCGTCGATCGGATCGGGAACCTGCTCGGCTCCACGCTCGGTCCGAACGCACGCGCCGTTCTGTTTCCCTCGAAGAGCGGAAAGCTCTCCGACGACGCCGCGGTCATCGTGCGCGAGATCGAGCTCGGCGAAGGAGCCGAGAACGCGGGCGGCCAGCTGATCAAGGAAGTCGTCCGCAACACGACCGAACGCGTCGGCGACGGCTCGACGACGGCTGCGCTCCTGGCTCAATCGATAATCGTCGCCGGACTCGGCAAGCTTCGGTCGCAGAAGCTCGACCTCAGCGCAGTCGGGCGCGCGTGCGCGCTCGCGTACGAGAGCATCGCCGGACTGGCTCGGCCCGTCAACAGAGCGCAACACATCGTCGGCGTCGCAGCCGGCGCCACGAACGACGACGAGCTCGCCGACCTTGTCGCGAAGGTGTTCATCGAAACGGGCGGCGGCACTCGGTTCACGCTTCAACCCGGCTCCTGCAGCCGCATCGTCGGCGCGGCATCCGGCGAAATGAAGGTTGAGCTCGGCGCCGAGAGCGAGGAGGAGTTCCAGCACAAAGAGCGCCGGTTCCGAAAGGGCTTCCTCGCCGTCAGCGACGCCGTCGAGTACGGCGCCGTTCCGGGCGGTGGGAGCGCGCTCGCTCATGCCGCCAGAGAGCTCGGCGCGATCTACCCGAACGAGAAGTCTGCCGAGTACGACATCGTCCGCGAAGCTCTCTCCGTGCCGCTCCACCGGATCGCGACCAATGCCAAGGTCGACGGCGACATGATCGTTCGGTTCGTCGGGTCGTCCGCGCCGACCGTCGGTTTCGACGCGAAGAGCCGCACCGTGAAAGACATGTTCTCCGGCGGAGTCCTCGAGCCGCTCTCGGTGACGCGCGGCGCGCTGATCCGAGCCGTCGAAGACGGCGGCTTGCCGGCGCTGTATCAGTTCGCGACGGCCGAGCCGGATGATTCCGGCGGCCGGCGGACGTGGGGCGGTGTCGGCGGCTCGGTGCCGCCCGATGACGGCGACGGCGGCGACGGTGGATCTTCCGGCGACGAAGACGGCGGCGGCGGCCGCGCCGGCGTCCCGGAACGGCACATCAACGCTTGGCTGAGCGATCACGACGGCTTCTCGCCGCTGGCGCCCGCCGAAGCGTACGAGCTGAACCTCAACGTCGGAAAGCGCGTAGCGCCGACGCTCCTGAACGCCTCGGACTCTGCCGTCGACGAGGCGGACGTCGGCCCGGACGGGCTCTCGACGCACTGGGTTCTGACGGGCCGCGGCGCGACCCTCGCCGCCACGACGCCGGCGACGAGCGTGACGACGCGCAAAGAAGCGGGAGCCCTGATCTCAAACGCGATCTTCGACCTGCTAATCCCCGCCGAGGGTGAAACCGAGATCGTGCAGGTCTGGTTGACGACGCTCGCCGTCCAAGCGGTCGACATCGAGGTGCAGATCTTCGTCGGCGCGACGCTCTACCGCAGGTTCGAGATCCGGCTTGAGGTAAACGCGAGGCCCCAAACCTGGGCTGCAGCGTCGAAGGATCCCGTTGAAAAGCCGTCGCTGGTGCGCAACGATCACGCCTTTCGCCGTTTGGGCGAAACGCAGTCCGTCCCGCCGTCGGCTCGATGGTCCGCGCCGCCCGGCAAGCTCACGATCTCGATCTCCGGTGGTCTCGCGACGCTGGTCGGAAGCATCAACGAGGAGCAGCTCCTAGGCGACAGGCCGGAGCCCTGGCAGGCCGCCGCCGGAACGCTCGATCAGCCGATACGAAGAGTTCGGGCGACCCTGAACGCGTTGCGCGAGGGGTGGCAAGGATATCTCGACGACGTCGAGCCGGGCGACCTCGAGACGCGGCTCTCGGGGTGGAGTCGTGAGGATGGCGCGGGGTCCGGCAGCACTAAGGTCGGCAAAGGTCACCTTGCGGCGTGGGAACGCGTCGCATCAAGCGAGGCGCTGCGTGAGCTCGCGATAGCGGGGCGGCTGCTCTACGACGAGCTTTTTCCGCGCGGCACGATCCGCCGGAGATGCGTCGACAATGCGCCTCCGGGTCACCAGTTTTCCATCACGTGGACCGCCGACAACGTCGCAAACGTTCCGTGGGAGCTGATGTTCGTCGACGACGTTCGTGGTGACGACGCGCCGATCGATCCGACCGCTTTCTTCGCGCTGCGATTTCGGCTCGAGTACACGCCGTATCGCGTTACGCAGGAAGCCACGGTCGTCGGCCCTTCGAAGCGCCTCGGCAGTCTCGCCACCGACCACCGCGCGCACCTGTTGTACTGGGGCGCGGACGGGCCGATCGCTGAAGAAGCGCGCTGGCAGCGCGATCAGCCGTGGCAACCGCCCCGCACCGTCACCTTTCTTCAAGGCGACGATCGCAAGAGAGAGCTCAAGCAACTGCTCGACCGTCCCAGTCCGACGACTGTGTACTATATGTACTGCGAGTCGAACCTGGACTCCGGTGCGGGCTGGGCGTTGCGCTTTGCCGAGACGAACTATCCGGAAGACACGCTCAAGCCCGCGGACATGGGCACGGAGCCGTTCAAGTCGGCGCCGCTCGTGTTCGTGAACGCCTGCGGCACCGGCGCCGGGAGCGGCTTTGTGGCGGACGAGCTCGAGCGGTATTTCTTCACGACGAAAGGCGTTCGTGGATATCTCGGCACCCACGAGCGAGTTCCGGTCGCTTTCGCGAGCCGTTTTGCCGTCGTGTTCTTGCGGTCTCTCTACCACCAACTCGACGGGCCGGTCTCCGCCGGCGAGGCGGCGTGGCAAACCCGGCGCTTCTTCTGGCGGGAGTATCGCAACATCGGCGGTCTGTTCTACACGTACGTCAACCTGTACGATTTGACGCTGGCGGAGACCGCGGTCGCCGTACCTGCCGGCTGAATCGCGTGGCCTTGCTCGACCAGCCGGAGGCGGCCGACTTTTTGCGGGCGCCGTACGAGCGGCAGGTGGCGCTGATCCGCGATCCGGCAAACGAGCCGGCGCTGCGAGCGCTGCTCGGCGGCGCGCGCTACGAGGAATTCCGCG
>Ga0213878_10000091_pt1 | contig 48064 bp, 49 predicted proteins | sample VelepicoBEBS_R02_FD_161053 | JGI IMG/M metagenome (GOLD analysis project Ga0213878, IMG submission 161053) | Vellozia epidendroides bulk soil microbial communities from rupestrian grasslands, the National Park of Serra do Cipo, Brazil - BS_R02 | ecosystem: Environmental > Terrestrial > Soil >... | reverse complement strand
AAGGGCACGGAGTCCACGCCCTACCCGCCCGGCCCGACCCGGCCGGCCATGTGCTGGCCCATGTCTTCAAGATCGTGGCCGACCCCTACCTCGGCAGGATGGGCGTCATGCGCGTGCACCAGGGCCGCGTCGCCCGCGGCGGCCTTCTCTTTGTCGGCCATGCGCGCAAGCCCATACGCGTAGGCCACCTCTTCATGCTGCAGGGCGCCAAGCATGTCGACGTCGACGAGGCCCTGCCAGGCGACCTCTGCGCCATCGCCAAGGTGGACGACATCGCCTTCGATGCCGTGCTGCACGACGCACAGGAGGACGAGCACATCCACCTGTTGCCCCTGGACTTCCCGACGCCGGTACACGGCCTGGCCATCGGTCCGGCGCGACGCGGCGACGAGCAAAAGCTCTGGGAGGTGCTGGCCCGCCTGGTCGACGAAGACCCCTGCCTGCGCATCGAGCAGGTCGGCGAGACCCACCAGACCCTGGTCTACGGCCTGGGCGAGCTGCACCTGCGCCTGCTGCTGGAGCGCGTGCGCGAGCTCTACAAGGGCGAGGTCGTCACCGAGCCACCCCGCATCGCCTACCGCGAGACGGTCGCGACGTCGGCCGAGGGCCACTACCGCCACAAGAAGCAAAGCGGCGGAGCCGGCCAGTTCGGCGAGGTCTATCTGCGCATCGAGCCGCTGGAGCGCGGCGCGGGCTTCGAGTTTGTCGACGCCGTCAAGGGCGGCACCATCCCGGGCCAGTTCATGCCCGCCGTCGAGAAGGGCGTGCGCTCGGCGCTGGCCAGCGGCGTCATCGCGGGCTATCCGCTCGTCGACCTGCGCGTCGTCGTCTACGACGGCAAGCACCATTCGGTGGACAGCAAGGAGATCGCCTTCGTCACCGCCGGCCGTCGCGCGCTGATGGCGGCCGTGCGCGAGGCCAGCCCGCTGGTGCTGGAACCCATCGTGCAGGTGGAGATCACGGCGCCCGAGCACAGCATCGGCGACATCACCGGCGACCTCGCCTCGCGGCGCGGCCAGGTCAACGGCACGCGAGCCGCCGTGCCGGGCAGCCTCATCGTGCAGGGGCTGGCACCGCTGGCCGAGCTGGCCAGCTACCAGTCGCGGCTCAACGCGATGACGGCCGGCGAGGGCCGCTACACGCTGCTGCTGTCGCACTACGAGGCGGTGCCGCCCAACACGCAGGCCGGCCTGGTCGGGGCTTACAAGGGCGGCGACGAAACCGACTGAGCCTCCCCGGGGGCGGGGCAACGCTCATTTATCATTGCCGCCCATGCCCAGCGCCCCCCGCGACGTCGCGCAGATCCGTTTGGACAACGCGATGCGGCTGTTCGAAGAGTTCGTCAGCGCCACTGTCAAACATGCCGATGCGGCCACCTTGCGTGGCCTGGAGCGTCGTTTTGCCGAAAGGCTGCAGATCCAGCCAAGCTACTGGAGCCAGATCAAGGGCCGCTCCCGCCAGATCGGCGAACGCCTGGCGCGCCAGTTCGAGCAGCTCTGCCACAAGCCCCCCGGCTGGATGGACCTGGAGCACGGCGCCCTGGCCACTGGGGCTCCGCCTGCCATGGCGGGCGGAGCCGCGGCACCCACGGCGGTCGAGGCGCCGCCCAGTCAGCCGCAGGACGACGACGAGCGCTTCATCATCGGTCTGGTGCTGACCTATTACCGCCGCCATCCGCAGCGCGCCCGCACGCGGCTGCTGGACCTGCTGGGCGAGGTGCTGACGCCCAGCACCCCGCCGCCGCCCGCGCCCAAGGCCGCCGCGCCCAGCCCGCAGGCCGAGCTGGACGAGTGGCGCCGCCTGCAGGCCGGCATCGCCCCGCTCAAGCCCAAGAAGCGCTAAGGCCGGGCCGAGTACGGCGCCTGCGCGCTGCCCGACGCGGATGAAGGCCTGGCGGCCTGCAAACCGGCCGGATTGATCCTGCGCATCCATCATTGGATGGCGCCAATGCCTCATGTCAGGGGTGTTGGATAAAAACCGCTTGCGCAAGAGCAACGTTTGTTTATCATTTGCGCAAGTCGTGATGCAGAAGTCCCCGGGCATCGCGGCGAGGTCGCACACCCCCAGCCCGACCGCCCGGCCCGCCTGTCTCGAGCGCAGGCCCCGGGCACCAGAACCTTTTCGCGCAAAAGCCGACCCATCCGGGTCGAGCCGCTGCATTGCCCGCCGTGCCGTGCACGGCATCTACCGGAGCACGCCATGCCCCAGTTCACCTCCCCGCGTCCCATGCAGTTGAACCTGCGCAAACCGCGCAATCCGCTCGTCGCACCGGCATTGAAACGCCAGGCCGGCCGGCACCAGAGCCCGCAAGACGCCCGCGCCCGGCGCCAGCAGGCCCGCCTGGACCTGCGACGCCTGCTGCGCGAACGCTTCCCCGACGACAGCCCCTGAACAGACCTCGCCGCCCGCCCTTCATCCATGGTTGATCCATGTCATGAGGGCCGGCTGCCCAAGGAGATCCTCATGAGATTGATCGAACTGAGCGGCCCCGATGCCGCCGAAACCCACGCCGCCTGGGTCCGCCGCTGGACCCGGGTCAAGCGCGCAGCGCGCGCCATCCGGCTGGTGTTCTCGCCCGCCTACCGGCGCCGCCGCGCCCGCAGCCACCTGGAGTTCTACGCCGAGGCCGGAGCGCCCGAAGGGGCGCTCTACGCCGACGGCCGGCTCACCGCACAGCTGGACGGCGTGCGCAGGCTGTGAACTGAGGCCGAAATGGGGGTCGCATGCGACGAGCATGCGGCCCCTCGTCGTCCTAGCATCGGGTCATCATGCCCGACCGCCTGCGCATCACCGCCCCGCTACCCAGCCTAGACGCCTGGGTCGACGCCTTCGCCCGGGCCGAGATCCCGGTGCTGGCCGAGACGGCCGAGGCGCTGGAGCTGATGCGCGCGACCGAGGACGCCGTCGACGCCCGCAACCTGGGCGAGATGATGGCCACCGACCCGCTGATGACGCTGAAGGTGCTGGTCCATGCCAGCGAGCAGCGCCGCGGCCGCAGTGCCGGGCTGCGCGCCGACGCAGAGACGGTGACCGCGGCCCTGGTGCTGCTGGGCATCTCGCCCTTCTTCCGCGACTTCGGGGCCCAGCCGACGCTGGAGACGGCGCTGGCCGAGCATGAGGAGGCCCTGCTGGGCCTGTCGCGCGTGATGCAGCGCGCCGAGCGTGCCTCCCGCTATGCGTTGGGCTTCGCGGCCCACCGCGCCGACCCCGACGCCGCCGTCATCCACAGCGCCGCATTGCTGCGTGACTTCGCCGAGATGCTGCTGTGGGTGCACGCGCCCGAGCTGGCGCTGCAGATCGCCGCGCTGCAGCAGGACGACCGCCATCTGCGCAGCGCCACCGCACAGCGCCAGGTGCTGGGCATCGTGCTGGCCGACCTGGAGCAGGCGCTGATGCTGCGCTGGCATCTGCCGGAACTGCTCACGCGCATCACCAGCGACAAGGACGGACGCGACCCGCAGGTGCGCTGCGTCCAGCTCGCCGTGCGGCTGGCACGGCACACGGCTCGGGGCTGGGACGACGCCGCCGTGCCGGACGACCTGCGCGACATCGCCGAGCTGCTCAATCTCAGCGAGCCCCATACCCTCAAGCTGCTGCACGAGTTCGACTGAGCGGGCTGCGAGCCGGCCTCAGACCGGCAAAGCCGTCGTGTTCTTCAGCCGCTCCAGCACGAAGCTGGTCTTGCAGTCCTGCACGCTGGGGTGCATCAGCAGCGTGTCGCTGATGAAGCGGGCGTAATGCTGCATGTCCTGCACCAGCACGCGCAGCAGGTAGTCCATCTCGCCGGTCAGCGCCGCGCACTCCACCACCTCGGGCCAGGTCTGCACCGCGGCGCGGAACAGGTCTCGCGGGTTGCGCAGCGGGTTGTCGGTCTGCTTCTCCAGTCTGACGTTGATGTATGCCGTCAGCCCCAGGCCCACGCGCTCGGGCGGCACCAGGGCCACGTAGGCAGCAATGACGCCCGCCTCCTCCAGCCGTCGCACGCGGCGCAGCACGGCGGACGAGGACAGGCCCACCTCGCCGGCCAGCGCGTCGTAGGTGACACGGCCGTCCTGCTGCAGCGCACGCAGGATGCGGCGGTCTATGGCATCGAGCTCGATAACAGCTTCCATGAGCTGTATTTTGCAGTTTCTATGCATATCCATGTCATGTGACGCCGACATTTGCATGAAAACTGCGCCGTTCACGCCGCAAAATTTCTGGTTTCAGACATTTACTGCGAGACAGACATGGCCAAGTTCACCCCCTGGGACAACCCCATGGGCACCGACGGTTTCGAGTTCATCGAGTTCGCTGCGCCGGACCCGGCCGCTCTCGGTCAGCTGTTCAAGACCATGGGCTTCACGGCCGTGGCCCGGCATCGCCACAAGAACGTGACGCTGTACCGCCAGGGCGGCGTCAACTTCATCATCAACGCCGAGACGGACTCGTTCGCGCAGCGCTTCGCGCGCCTGCACGGCCCGTCGATCTGCGCCATCGCCTTCCGCGTCGACAACGCCGCCCACGCCTACCAGCGCGCGCTGGAGCTAGGCGCCTGGGGTTTCGACAACAAGGCTGGCCCGATGGAGTTGAACATCCCGGCCATCAAGGGCATAGGCGACTCACTGATCTATTTCGTCGACCGCTGGCAGGGCAAGGGCGGCGCCAAGGCCGGCGCCATCGGCAACATCTCGATCTATGACGTGGACTTCGTGCCCGTGCTGGACGCGGCCGGCCAGCCGGTGGACCCCAACCCGGCGGGTCATGGCCTGACCGAGATCGACCACCTGACGCACAACGTCTTCCGCGGCCGCATGAAGGAATGGTCGGAGTTCTACGAGCGCTTCTTCAACTTCCGCGAGGTGCGCTACTTCGACATCGAGGGCAAGCTGACCGGCCTCAAGTCCAAGGCCATGACCAGCCCCTGCGGCAAGATCCGCATCCCCATCAACGAGAGCTCGGACGACAAGAGCCAGATTGCCGAGTACCTGGACCTGTACCACGGCGAGGGCATCCAGCATGTGGCGCTGGGCACAACCGACATCTACGCCACCGTCGAGGGCATGAAGAACGGCGGCGTGGTGTTCCAGGACACGATAGACACCTATTTCGACCTCATCGACAAGCGTCTGCCGGGCCATGGCGAGAAGGTTGACGAACTGCGCCGCCTGCGCATCCTCATCGACGGCGCCACCCATCTGGGCGTGGACAATGAACTGCTGCTGCAGATCTTCACGAAGGAGGTCATCGGCCCGATCTTCTTCGAGCTGATCCAGCGCAAGGGCAACGAGGGCTTCGGCGAGGGCAACTTCAAGGCGCTGTTCGAAAGCATCGAGCTGGATCAGATCCGCCGAGGCGTGCTGAAGGACGACACCAAGGCGGTCTGAAAGATCGCCCAAGCGCGGGCGTCGTTGACCAGGCCCACATGGCCCACCGCGTCGATGCGGTGGGCGGTGCCGCCCGGCTGCACCGCCGTCAACGCAGGCATCACCATCTGGTCGCATGGCGTCCAGACGCAGGCCACGCGCGGCAGCGGCGGCAGGGCCTTTATCCACTCGCACTGCCGGCGCATCTGCCGTGCGTTGTACGCTGGCGAGAACGCCGCCAGCAGCGTGCCGCCATGCGGCGTACCCAGCGTGACGACCTGGGGCGCCTCCCCGCCGCCGAACTTGCGCCACCAAGCCCGCACGGCCACGCCGCCCATGCTGTGGCAGACGATCACGGGCATGCGCCCGGTCAGTGCGCGCAGGCGCTGCACCGCCTGCTCAATGGGCTCGGCGTAGGCGTCGATGCTGCCAAAGGCAGGCTCCAGGCTGGGCGCGACGAAGGCCAGGCCCGGCTGGCGGCGCAGCCGCGCCATCCACGGATTCCAGAACGCCCGGTTGCAGCTGAAGCCGTGCACCAGCAACACGCCTACCTCCGCCTGCGCCGGCAGCAGGTCGGGTTCGGCGTGGGTGCGCCAGGGCTGGCGCCATCCAAAGCTCAGTTCCGTCGCCATCACCTCCCTGCCCCAGGCTTGCAACAGTTCACCCCAGCCGGGCCGGTCGGCGCCGCGGTTGATCCAGCGCAGCACCGCAAACGAAGGCAGCAGAAGCAACGGGTAGGCGAAGTAGGCCGCCAGCCCCCAGGGCCAGCCGAAGCGCCAGCCCACGGCGATGCCGATCAACCAACGGATGAAGAACCAGGCTCTCTGCAGTCGCGCATTCATCGAGTCAGTCTAAGGCCCGCTCCAGGGCGAGAATCGATTCGTCCATGAACCCATCGAGTGCCGAATCCCTGCTGAAGGAGCTGCGCGCCGTCGACGCCGAGCGCGCCCGCCGTGCCGCCGACCCCGAACTCGATGCCCGCGTGCACGCGCTCAAGACCTGGCAGCAGCGCCGCTTCGCCGACACCTATGCCGACCTGCTGGCCAGCCCGCGCTACGAGGCGGCGACGCGCTTCTTCCTGCACGAGCTGTACGGCCCGGGCGACTACCGCCAGCGCGATGCCCAGTTCGCCCGCGTCGTCCCGACGCTGACCCGCCTGTTCCCTGCAGAGGTCGTCGACACCGTCGCCCGGCTGGCGCGCCTGCATGCGCTGTCCGAGCACCTGGACACGCGCCTGGCGGAGCACCTGCTGTCCGCTGACATCACGCCCACCGAGTACGCCATTGCCTGGCGCGCCTGCGGCGAGCCGGCTTCGCGCCAGCGCCAGATCGACCTGACGATGGCGGTGGGCGAGTCACTGGACCGGCTGACGGCAAAGCCGCTGTTGCGCCAGACACTGCGGCTGATGCGAGGCCCGGCACAGGTGGCGGGCCTGGGCACGCTCCAGGCCTTCCTCGAGAGCGGTTTCGACACCTTCCGCGCGATGCGCGGGGCCGCGGAGTTCCTGGCCACCGTCAGGCAGCGCGAGGAAGCAATGGCCCGGACCCTGTTCGGCAGCGGCTGAAGGCCTTGTCGCCGCGGCGACGTAGGGCAAGTCCCCTAGGCGGGGGACACGTGGCAACCCAAGATCAGCGACCTTCTCCCGCCGAGGCCTGCCGATGACCGCCGCCGCTGCCACCCTGGATGACGCCCCCGTGCTGAGCCCACGCGACAAGCCCTGGCTGACCAGCTATCCGGCCGGCGTGCCGGCGCAGGTCGACACTGGCGCCCACGGCTCGCTGGTGGACCTGCTGAGCGAGGCTTTCCGCCAGCATGCCCAGCGCGATGCGGCCATCTGCATGGGCCAGCGCCTGCGTTTCGCCGAGGTCGACCGGCTGTCCACCCAGCTCGGCGCCTGGCTGCAGGCCCAGGGGCTGAAGCAGGGCGACCGCGTCGCCCTCATGATGCCCAACCTGCTGCAGTACCCGGTGGCCATCGCGGCCGTACTGCGCGCGGGCTTCGTCGTCGTGAACGTCAACCCGCTGTACACGCCGCGCGAGCTCGAGCACCAGCTGAAGGACTCCGGCGCCCGCGCCATCATCGTGCTGGAGAACTTCGCCCACACGCTGTCGGAGGTCATCGCTGCCACCGACGTGCGGCATGTGGTGCTGGCGTCCATGGGCGACCTGCTGAACTGGTGGAAGGGTCCGCTGATCAACTTCGCCGTGCGCCATGTGAAGAAGATGGTGCCGGAGTACCGCCTGCCCGTGGGCGAGGGCCGCACCGTCGTGCGCTTCAAGGAAGCGCTCGGCCACGGCGAGCGGCTGCGCCTTAAAAAGCCCGAGCTGGGCCCAGACGACGTGGCCTTCCTGCAGTACACCGGCGGCACCACCGGCGTGTCCAAGGGGGCCACGCTGCTGCATCGCAACATCGTCGCCAACATCCTGCAGGTCGAGGCCTGGTTCCAGCCCATGCTGTCCAAGGTGCCCGGCTATGCGGACGGCAACGTGCAGTTCACCAACGTCTGCGCGCTGCCGCTGTATCACATCTTCGCGCTGACGGCCTGCTTCATGCTCGGCGCGCGCATGGGCCACCTGAACATCCTGGTGCCCAACCCGCGCGACATCCCCGGCTTCATCGAGACGCTGCGCGGCCACAAGATCCACATCTTCCCGGCCGTCAACACTCTCTTCAACGCGCTGGCCAACGAGCCCGGCTTCTCGCGGCTGGACTTCTCCGAGCTGGTCATCTCCAACGGCGGCGGCATGGCCGTTCAGCAGGCCACGGCCGAGAAATGGCTCAAGGTCACCGGCTGCCCGGTCGTGGAGGGCTACGGCCTGTCCGAGACCTCGCCGGTTGCCACCATCAACCCGCTGGACCAGCGTGCCTTCAACGGCAGCATAGGCCTGCCCATCCCGTCCACCGAGATCGCCATCCGCGACGACGACGGTCGCGACATGGCTCTGGGCGAGCGCGGCGAGATCTGCATCCGCGGCCCGCAGGTCATGGCCGGCTACTGGAAGCGGCCCGACGAGACCGCCAACGTCATGCATGCCGACGGCTTCTTCAAGAGCGGCGACGTCGGCATCATGGACGAGCGCGGCTATGTGCGCATCGTCGACCGCAAGAAGGACATGATCCTGGTCAGCGGCTTCAACGTCTACCCGACCGAGATCGAGCAGGTCGTCAACCTGCACCCCGGCGTGCTGGAGTGCGCCGCGGTGGGCGTGCCGGATGCCAAGTCCGGAGAGGCCGTCAAGCTCTTCGTCGTCAAGAGCGACCCGGCGCTGGCCGAGGAAGACCTGGCCGGCTATTGCAGCCAGCAGCTGACGGCCTACAAGCGCCCCAAGTTCATCGAGTTCCGCGACGAACTGCCCAAGAGCAACGTCGGCAAGATCCTGCGGCGCGAGCTCAGGACCAACAGCGCCTGAATCCTCGCGGCATCGCGGCCGGCAACAGCCCTCAAGGGCCACCAGCGCCCAGGCCCGGCCCCCTTGCCCGGCGGGGCGCGGCGGGCTTAGAAGGGATTGTTCCGCGCGCGGCTCAGGTACATCGAGCCGATGCGGCTCTGTGCATTGGGGCCCAGCAGCGTGTCGCCGGCCCACAGCCATTGCGAGGATGTGGCGTCGACCTGTAGCGTATTCGTCGTGCAGTCCTGCGGCGCGATGTCGGTACGGCAGGCCGCGTGGGTGACATCGGAGTAGCCGAAAGCAGACGGGTAGCGCACCATCTGCTGGATGGTTTCATCCGTCAGCACCAGGCCGATCAGGCGACCGTCGTTCAGCAGGTTCAGGCGCAGCGACGTGTTGAAGGCCGTGCTCAGGTCGTCCAGGAAGACGGCGCGGTCAATGTCGGTCTGCTGCGCCTTCTCCCTTTGGCCGAAGGGCGTCACGCCCACGTCGAAGATGGTGCTCACTACCACGCGGCCATTGGCGTTGGCGATGCGGTTGACCTGGTCGGCCAGCAGCTTGCCGCGCGCCTTGGCTTCGTTGATCAGCGAATCGCGGCTCTGCTGCGGGAACTGGCGGTACAGGTCCACGATGTCGTTGACGCCCACCATGATGGACACCAGGTCCTTGGGACCGAAGCTGTCGTTGGACAGGTGCTGGTCGATCTTGTCGCGCACGTCGGCGACCTTGACGCCGGCCGCCGCGTACATGATGCCCTGCGGCAGAGCTACGTAGTCGGCGTTGCACTGCGGGTAGACGAAGTTGAAGCCGCTGGCCAGCATCTGGCTCCAGACCGGGTTGAGCCGGCAGTCCACCAGTTGGGTGTCGGTGCTCAGGCCGTTGATCGTGTACTTCTTGCCGCTTTGCAGGATGGCGCCGCTCTCATCGCCGAACGTGATGATGCGAGTGGGCGCGAAGGGGTCGATCTGCTGCGTGCTGCCGCCGCCGCAGCCGGCGATCAGCGCGGCCGCCGCCACCGTGGCCAGCGCCAGGCCGCGCTTCAATTTCTGGGAGACAACACGTTGCATGACGATGAACTCAGGGCAGGAAAACTCAATCGGTGAAGGCAGCAGCGGCCCGGCTGAGCCGGTCCCGGACGCCGTCCCAGGCCGGGTCGCGCGGAGGCGCCTCGACCCAGATCTCGCGGGCGCCGGCCGCATCCAGGGCCCGCAGCACCGCAAACAACTCGTGGGCCGCCGCCGCCGGGTCGGCCGGCAGGGCCTGCCAGCGCCACGCCGGCAACTGGGCGCGTGAATATACCGCCACCCCTTCCAGGCTTCCGCTGGCGGCCGCCGTGGCAAAACGTAAAGCCAGGTGTTCGGCATCCAGCAGGCGCACGCGGGCGCTGGGTGCGTAATGGGCGGCCAGCGTGCCCGAGGCCTTGGGCGCGGCGGCGTCCGGCTCCGCCAGCGTCTCGCCCAGCACGGCCTCGATGCCTGTGCGGCCGATCAACCCCGGACGCAGCAACGCCGGTCGAGCGCGGCTGCAGTCCACGATGCTGGACTCTATGCCCACCTCGCAGGCGCCGCCGTCCAGCACCATCAGCCCCGGGCCGAATTCCTCGACGACATGGCGCGCCAGCGTCGGGCTGACGCGACCGAAACGGTTGGCGCTGGGCGCGGCCACGCCGGCCACCCCCAAGCCGCGCGCCGCGGCCAGCACGGCGCGGGCCACCGGGTGGGCCGGCGCGCGCAGCGCCACCGTCACGTGCCCCCCGGCCGCGGCCTCGGCCATGCCGGGTCTGCGCGGCACAATGACGGTCAACGGGCCGGGCCAGAAGGCGTCCATCAACCGGCGGGCCGCGGCGGGCAGGTGGTCGGCAAAGGGTTCCGCGCCGGCCGTGTCCAGCACATGGACGATCAGCGGGTGGTCGCTGGGCCGGCCCTTGGCGGCAAAGATCTTCGCGACGGCCTCGTCGCGATCGGCGCGGGCCGCCAGGCCGTAGACCGTCTCGGTCGGCAGGCCCAGCAGTTCGCCATCCGCCAGACGCCGTGCGGCGGCCTGGATGGCGGCAGGATCGTTGCCCGGCAGCAGCAGCATCAGAAATCGGCGGGCAGGCCCAGCAGGGCGGCAGCCTCGGCGGCGACCGCGTGCGCGGCCTGCGGCGTGGCCGCCGTGACGTTCAGGTGCCCCATCTTGCGGCCGTGGCGCGCCTCGGCCTTGCCGTACAGGTGCAGATGGGTACCGGGCAGGGCCAGCACGCGGTCCCAGGCCGGCGGCGTCGGGCCCCCATCACCGGAGAACCACAGATCGCCCAGCAGGTTCAGCATGACGCTGGCCGAATGCTGACGCGGCTCGGGCAGCGGCAGGCCGGCCAGCGCCCGCACCTGCAGCTCGAACTGCGACACGTCGGCGCCGTTCATGGTCCAGTGGCCGGAGTTGTGCGGGCGCGGCGCCATCTCGTTGACAACGAGGCGGCCGTCATCCAGCCAGAAGAACTCGACGCACAGCACGCCGACATAGGCCAGCGCGTCGGCCACCTGGCGGGCGGCGGCGATGGCCTGCTGCGCCACCGCGGCCGGCACGTCCGGCGCCGGCACCTCGGTGACGGCCAGGATGCCGCCGCGGTGCAAGTTCTGCTGCACGGGGTAGTTGACGAGTTGTCCGTCCGCGCCGCGCGCGACCAGCACGCTCAACTCGACCTTCAGCGGCAGCATCTGCTCCAGCACGCAGGGCACGCGCTTCAGGTCCGCCCAGGCGGCGGCCAGCTCGGCGGTGCTGGACACCCGCACCTGGCCTTTGCCGTCGTAGCCCATGCGGCTGGTCTTCAGGATGCCGGGCAGCAGCGCCGGGTCCGCGGCGGCCAGCTCGATGTCGTTGGTGATGACGGCATGCGGCGCGCAGGCCACGCCGGCCGCCTTGAAATGCGCCTTCTCGACCGCCCGGTCCTGGCAGACGGCCACGGCCGCGGCGGCGGGCGCGACGACGCGCATGCCGGCCAGCGTCTCCAGCGCCAGCGCCGGCACGTTCTCGAACTCGGTCGTGATCGCATCGCAGTCGCGCGCGAGCCGGGCGAGGCCCAGGGAGTCCAGGTAGTCGGCCTTGATGTGCACCTCGGCCACCGAGCCGGCCGGACTGACGGCGTCCGGGTCCAGCACGACGCAGCGATAGCCCAGCGCCTGGGCGGCGTGAACGAACATGCGGCCCAGCTGGCCGCCGCCCAGGACGCCCAGCGTTGCTTGGCGGGACTCGCCGAGGGTGGCGGCGCCCGGGAGCAGGGCCGGCATCAGCGCAGCTCCTCGCTCATGGCCCGGGCGGCGGCCGTCTGCCTGGCGCGGAAGGCGTTCAGCCGATCCAGCAGTGCCGCGTCACCCGTGGCCAGCATCGCGACGGCGAACAGCGCCGCGTTGGCCGCGCCAGCGTTGCCGATGGCGAAGGTCGCGACCGGGATGCCCTTGGGCATCTGCACGATGGAGTGCAGCGAATCGACGCCCTGCAAGTGGCGGCTGGCGACCGGAACACCCAGCACCGGCACCGTCGTCTTGGCGGCCAGCATGCCCGGCAGGTGGGCCGCGCCGCCGGCGCCGGCGATGATGGCCTTCAGCCCCCGGTCGGCGGCGGCCTCGGCATAGGCGAACATCTCGTCCGGCATGCGATGGGCCGACACGACCCGCGCCTCGAAGGGGACACTGAACTCGGTCAGAATCTCGGCCGCCTGCTTCATCGTCTCCCAGTCGCTGCTGGAGCCCATGACGATGCCGATGACGGCGTCCGGGATCAAAGGGGCTGACGACGTAGACAAAGCGCGCTCCGAGGCTCAGAAAAGCCTTGAATTGTAGGTGGCGCCCCTCACACTCCCCTGGCCATGATCGACATCACCCTCCAGAACTTCGAAGCCGAACTGATCACCGCCTCCCAGCAGCAGCCCGTGCTGCTGGACATCTGGGCGCCCTGGTGCGGCCCCTGCCGCACGCTGGGGCCCCTGCTGGAGAAGCTGGAGACGGCCTACGCCGGCCGCTTCACGCTGGCCAAGCTCAACAGCGACGAGGTGCCCGAGATCGCCACGCAGCTGAGCCAGATGTTCGGCGTGCGCTCCATTCCCTTCTGCGTGATGTTCGTCGACGGCCAGCCGGTGGACGGCTTTGTCGGCGCGCTGCCGGAGGCGCAGATCCGCGAGTTCCTGGACAAGCATGTGCCGCCGGGCGAGCAGCTCGAGGCGGAGGCCGACCTGGCCGACGCCCAGGACCTGATGGCCGATGGCGACCTGGAGGCCGCCCTGGGCAAGCTCGCCCATGCCGTGCAGACCGACCCGGGCAACGACGCCGCCCGCTTCGACTATGTGAAGGCCCTGCTGGAGCTGGGCCTGGTGGACGACGCGCGCACCGCCTTCGCGCCCGTGGCCGCCAAGGCGGCCGACACGCTGACGCCATCGCCCCGACTGGCCGCGCTGGCCACCTGGCTGACGGCCTTCGAGGCGGCCGGCGACCCCGCTTCGCTGCAGGAGGCCATCGCCGCCAACAAGCGCGACTTCGACGCCCGCTTCGCGCTGGCGCAGCACCATCTCGCCCAGCAGCGCTTCACCGAGGCCATGGACGAGTTGCTGGAAATCATCATGCGCGACAAGGCTTGGAACGGCGAAGCCGCGCGCAAGACCTATGTCGCCATCCTGGAGCTGCTGACCAAGCCGGCCCCCAAGCCCGCGGCCGAGGCCAAGAGCGGCACGCTGGAGCTGGCCGGCAAGGCGGCCGTCGTGCAGAGTGACCCGCTGCTGGACCAGTACCGCCGCAAGTTGTCGATGGCGCTGTTCTGACGCCCGCTCAGGGCAGGCTGCCGTTGCGGCTGCTGCGGATCTCGCGCAGCTTCACGCAGTCGGGGTCGTTCTGGTAGGCCGGCTTCTCGCACTGCCGGTCTATGCACCAGGCACGGGCCAGCAACACCCGACCGCCGCAGGCCTCGCTGGCCGTCTTGGGTTCCCCTGTCGACGCAGGCGCCGCCGAGGCCGCCGGCTCGGACGAGACCGGGTCGGCGCTACGCGGGATGGGACGGTAATCACCCATCTTTTCGGTGATGACGGGCCTGGTCGCCGCGTCACGACGCGCTGGTTTGGCGGGCGTGCTCACGGGTGTTGAGGCGGGCGCCGATGCGGGCGCGCTGGCCGCAGGCCGGGGCTGCGCCACGGACACGACGGCCGACGCGGCCGGCTCGGCAGGCGCAGCCTCGGGCCGACCGCCGCGCAGCTGCATGACGAAGAGGCCCAGTAGCAACAGCGCCGCGCCGCCGCCGCCCGCCACCGCCAGTCCTTGCCGGGCGCGCCGCCGGGGGGCCGGCGCGGCGGCCGCAAGCGGCATGGCGTCGGTGGCGTCCAGCTGCGACGGCAGGCCTTGCACGGTGTCGGCGAATTCGAGATCCAGCGACGCGGCGTGCTCCGGCGCCGGCGCCGGCGCCCGAGCGGCGCGCGGCGGTGCGGGCTGGGCAGCTGGCACGCCGGCATGGCCGTCGAGCACCTCCCGCCAGGCGGCCACGCTCTGCGGCCGCTGGTGGGGCGGCACGCGCAGCGCCCAGTCCAGGCCGGCCAGCAAACGCGGCGAATAGCCCGCCACGGCCAGCGGTGCGAGTTCGTCGCCCATCGCGCGGGCCGTGGCCGGCGGCGGCGGCCGGCCGGTCAGCAGCTCATGCATGGCCGCGGCCAGCGAGTAGAAGTCGGTCCAGGGGCCCTGGCGCAGCGTGGCGGCCTCGGCGTACTGCTCGATAGGCGCAAAGCTGGGCTTGAGGATGGCCGTGAAGACCTGGGTGCGGTCGCCGATGGCCATGCGGGCGGCGCCGAAGTCCAGCAGGACGGGCGGGCCGCCGTCGGCAGGCAGGAAGATGTTGTCGGGCGCGACGTCGCGGTGCCAGACGTGCTGTGCATGCAGGGTCTCCAGGCCGCCGAGGACGGCGTCGAAGATGCGCCTGAGCCAGGCTTCGGGCGGCGGCGTCGGGCGTGCCTTGCGCGCCTCGCGCAGGTTCTGGCCCACCAGCCGCGGCATGGCCATGTAGGCGGTGCCGTTGGCCTCCCAGAAGCGGTAGACCTTGAGCAGTGACGGGTGATCGAAGCGGGCCAGCAGCCTGGCTTCGTTGACGAAGCTGCGCCGGCCGAGCTCGAAGGTCTCCTTCATGGACACCGAGCGCACCGACACCTGGGAGCGCCCATCGCGCGAGGCGAACTGGCTGGGCATGTACTCCTTGATCGCGACCTCGCGCTCCAGGGCATGGTCGCGCGCCAGATAGACGATGCCGAAACCGCCCACGCCCAGCGTGCCGAGGATCTCCAGCTCGCCAAAGCGGGTACCCGCGGGCAAGGCGTGGATGGCTGCGGCGTCGCAGGCGTCGGCGGTCATAGGCGGGCGAGGGTACCGTAGCCGGGGGGCATCGACGCCCCGGAAAAAGTCCGCTCAGTGTGGCGGACTGCCCAGTCCGGCCGAACTCAGCCTTCCGGCCCCGAGGCGGCGCCAGGCGGCGCACTCGTCGAGGTCGCAATGCGGCGAGTCCTCGGCCAGCACCTCCACGGCCGCCTGGTCGGCCAGCAGGCAGCCGCCGATGCGGGACGGGCCGGCAGCCACGGCCTCGGGCAGCTGTACCTCGTGCAACGCGGCGGCAGCCCTGAAATCACCCTGCACGGCCAGCAACTGGGCGCGCCGAGCCGCCGCCGACGTCGTCGAAATGGCCAATGGAGTCCACGCCCATCGGCGCGGCCGCGCCTCGCCGGGCTCGCCGTCCGGCGCCGCTTCGCGGATTCGCAGCGCACGCGTCGGCACTGGTTGTAGAGCAGCGCTGCGAGGCCAACATCGTCACCGTGGGCACTGGCGGCGCGACGGCCCCCGGGCATACCAGGCCGGGGTGGCGACCTCGTCCCCGGCGAGATCCCAGGCCATGCCCAGGGCCGAGGCGACGCGACACGCGGCCGCGTTCGACGCCGCACTCGCGACGCCTGCGGCAGGGGCTGCCGGCGCGGCCAGCACGGCGGCGGCGTGGGCGTGGGCGACGAGGCACTCGATGTCTCGGTCGACCAAGGCCATCTGCGCCAGCCAGGCGTCACACAGGGTTTTCAGCGGGGCCAGACCGGCGGCCTGGGCCATCAGCTGAGCGCGACGCACAAGCTCGCGTGCGCCGCTGCCAAAGATGCTGAAGTAGGCCGTCGGGCCCTCGGCCAGGTGCAGCCAGGCGGCTGCGAAGCTTGACGCTCACTGGCGCACCCTTTGGCCTGCGGCCTTGCCGGGCCGACGACGCGGCCCGGCAAGGCCGCTCATGCGGTCAGCCGCTGCAGCGCTTCCTCGTATTTCTGCACCGTGTTGGCGATGACCTCGGCGGGCAGCGCCGGCGCGGGCGCGGTCTTGCCCCAGGGCTGGCCGTCTATGCGCACGGCCTCCAGCCAGTCACGCACAAACTGCTTGTCGTAGCTGGGCGGGTTGCTGCCCGGCGCATAGCTCTCGACCGGCCAGTAGCGCGAGGAGTCGGGCGTCAGCACCTCGTCCATCAGCGTCAGCGTGCCGTCGTCGTCCAGGCCAAACTCGAACTTGGTGTCCGCGATGATGAGCCCACGGGTCAACGCGAAGTCGGCGGCGCGCTGGTAGAGCTGGATGGAGATGTCGCGCACGCGCGTGGCGAGGTCGGCGCCGATGATGGCTGCGGCCTGCTCGAACGAGATGTTCTCGTCGTGGTCGCCCATCTCGGCCTTGGTGGCCGGCGTGAAGATGGGGGTGGGCAGCTTGTCGGCATTGCGCAGGCCTGGAGGCAGCGCGACGCCGCAGACGCTCTGCGTCTTCTGGTACTCGGTCCAGCCGCTGCCGGCCAGGTAGCCGCGCACGACGGCCTCGATGGGCAGGGGCTTGAGGCGCTTGACCAGCATGGCGCGGTCGCGGATCTGCTCCCGCTCGGCCTCCGTCGCGACGGCAGACAGCGGGTCCTCGCCGGTCAGGTGGTTGGGGACGATGCCCTGCAGCTTGCCGAACCAGAACAGCGCCATCTTGGTCAGCAGCGCGCCCTTTCCCGGGATGGGCTCGCCCATGATGACGTCGAAGGCCGACAGGCGGTCGCTGGCGATCATCAGGATGCGGTCCGCGCCGACGGCGTAGTTCTCGCGCACCTTGCCGCGGCCGAGCAGCGGGAGGGAAGTCAGGCTGGATTCGTAGAGGGCTTGGGGCATGGCGACGGCGCTGGGATGGGACACGCAATTTTAGGTGCCGCCTGCGGGCCGAGAGCCGGGCCGCTCCCAAGCCAGCCCTGCGGGCCCTGGGGGGCTGGGGTCGGACACGACAGGCCCCGTGGGCTGGCCACACCCGTCGAAGAGCAGCAGTTGCCTCGGCTGCGCGGTCTGCAAGACCGGCCGGGCGCGTCGGCGTTCAGCGCGGCGCAGCCGGGCAAAGGTCTCACAAATAGCTGCGCACGCTGGCGGCGAAGCTGTACACGTCTATGGGCTTGCTGAGGTAGCCGTCGCAGCCGGCTGCGCGAAAGCGCTCCTCGTCACCCTGCATGGCGTAGGCCGTGAAGGCGACGACGGGCAGGTCGGCGAGGTCAGGCGTGGCCTTGATGGCGCGCACCAGGCTGAGGCCGTCGGCGCCGGGCAGCTGGATGTCGACCAGCGCGATGTCGGGCCGGCGGGCCCGCAGCCGCGCCCAGGCTTCGTCGACGTGCAGCGCGCGGTCGACGACGAAGCCGCCGACCTCCAGCACATACTGGGCCAGTTCGAGGTTGAGCTCGTTGTCGTCGACGACGAGGACGCGTTCACCCGGCATGTTCAGCTCCCTACGCGGCGGCGGCCGCGGCGTTCCTGACGGGCCGCGCGCAACAGGGCGTCGCGCACCTCGGCCAGCGGTTGGGCGCGGCCCGGCGGCGCGCGGCCCGCGATGGTGCTGGCCGAGCGGGCCAGCGCCTCGATCTCCTCGACGTCCAGCGCCAGCGCCGTCCAGACGATGACGGGCAGCTCGGCCCAGCGCGGCTCGGAACGCAGCTCGTGCAGCACCTGGAAGCCGTCGACGCCCGGCATCATCAGATCGAGCACGATGGCCGCCGGCTGCAGCGTCGCCAGGCGCCGCAAAGCCTGGGCGCCGCCGGCCTCGGCGACGGCCTCGACGCCTGCAGCCTGCAAGGCGGCGCACATCAGCTCGCGCGCACTGGCCTCGTCGTCGACGACCAGCACGGGCCGGCCCGGCCCGAGGCGGTCGCGCAGCGGCACCAGGGCGCGCGCCAGCGCTGGCCGGCGCAGCGGCTTGGCCAGCACGTCGGCCACCGCGAAGGCGACGCCGGCGCCGGAGGCAGGCGTCAGCGCAAGCGCCTTGACCGCGGCGTGCATGGACGGCCCGCCGCTGCGCAGCGCGGCCAGCAGGCCCAGCCCCTGAGAGTCGGGGAGGCCGAGGTCGATGGCCAACTCGGTGTAGCGGCGCACGCGCGCCAGGCGCAGCACCTCGGCGGCCGTGGCGGCGGTATCGGTGGCCACGCCGGCCTGCGACAGCTCGCGCGCGACACCGTCGCGCAGCGGGTGGTCGCGCAGCGCCACCAGCTGCTGGTGCGCCGGCCGCGGCACCAGGTCTTCATCGTCGGCCGGCCGGCGCGGCAGCACCGCGTAGAAGCAGCTGCCCTGGCCGGGCTGGCTGTAGACGCCGACCCGCCCGCCCTGGGCCTCGACGAGACGGCGTGTCAGTGCCAGGCCCAGGCCGGTGCCCTGGTGCTGCTTGGCCAGGCCGTCGTCGAGTTGCTGGAACTCGACGAACAGCTGCCCGATGCGGTCGGGCGGGATGCCGATGCCGCTGTCCTCGACCTCCAGCCGCCACAGCCTCGGTCCTTCACCCAGCATGCGCAGCGCGATGCGACCGCCGCCCGGCGTGAACTTGATGGCGTTGGACAGGTAGTTCAGCAGCACCTGCTTGAGGCGCGCAGCATCGAGCACGAGGTCGTGCAGCTCAGGCGCGATGGCGGACTCCAGGTGCAGTCCGCGTTGCTCGGCCAGCACGGCGACGGTGGCAAGCACGTCGTCGACGAGGGCCGGCAGGTCCACCGGCGCGGGATGGAAGTCCAGCTTGCCGGCCTCGATCTTGGAGAGATCCAGCACATCGTTGATCATGTTCAGCAGGTGCCGGCCGCTGCTGGCGATGTGCTGCAGCCATTCGCGCTGGCGCGCCGCGTCGGGTGGCTGGCGGTCCATGATCAGCAGCTCGGAGAAGCCGATGACGGCGTTCAGCGGCGTGCGCAGCTCGTGCGACATGTTGGCCAGGAACAGGCTCTTGAGCCGGCTCGACTCCTGCGCGCGGCGGTTCTCCGCGGCCAGCCAGACGGCCTGCTGGCGCGCCTGCTCAGCGGTGCGCATCGCGGTCACGTCGGCAACGATCCCCACAAGGCGCGGCGCGCCGGCCTCGTCGCGCGTGACGCGTGCATCCAGGCGCAGCCAATGCTGGCTGGCATCGGGCCAGACGACGCGAAACTCGGCATGCCAGGGCAGTTGCCCGATGCCGGTGTCCAGCAGGGCGCCGAGGCCGGCCTCCACCAGCGCGCGGTCGTCGGCGTGCACGGCGGCCAGCAGACGGTCGCGGTCCCAGGGCCCGGCGGCATCGTCAAGGCCGAAGCATTGGTCGTAGCGGCGCGAGCGGTGGATGACGCCGGTCTCCAGCTCCATCTCCCAGTCGCCGATGGCGGCGGACTCCAACGCAAAGCGCAGCCGCGCCTCGCTCTGGCGCAGCGCCGCCTCGATCTGGCGCTGGTGGGTCAGGTCGCGCGCAGACTTGACGCGGCCGACGACGTGGCCGGCCGCGTCGCGCAGCGGCGAGACCTGGATCGAGACCTCGACGCGCCGGCCGTCCTTGGCGAGCCGCATGGTGCGCAGCGGCGGCAGCACCTGGCCCTGGGCGATGCTGGCCAGGATGCGCAGCTCCTCGGCCTCGCGCTCCGGTGGGATCAGCATCTGAGCCGGCTGGCCCACGGCCTCCTCGACGGTGTAGCCGAACATCCGCTCGGCCGCCGCGTTCCAGTTCGTGATGCGGCCGTCCAGCGCCTGTACGACGATGGCGTCGGCCGAGGATTCGACGACGGCCGCCAGACGCCGAACCTCCGCCTCGGCCTCGGTGAGCCGGCCGACATCGCGAAAGACGAGGGCGATGCCACGCGCGCGGCCGTCGGCATGGTGGGTGAGTTCGGCCTGGACCTCGATGGGCCGCGTGCCGCCATCGCGCGCCACGCAGACGGCCTGGCGGCGCAGGGCCGCCTCCGGCTGGCGCTGGCGCACCACGTCGACCGGGTTGCGCCGAGCCAGCTCGGCCGGCATGCCCTCGCGCACGAAGACCTCCCAGACCGAGCGTCCCAGCGCCTCGCCGGCCGGCCAGCCGGTGATTCGCTCGGCCACGGCGTTGATGCGCGTGACGCGCCCCTCGCCATCGGTGGTGATGAAGCCGGCATCGATGGTGGACAGCGTCGTGGCCAGGCTCTGCTCTGCTTCCAGCTGGTGATCCTCGGCACTGTGGCGGCGGTCCACCTCGCGGCGCAGCGCCTCGTTGGCGACGCGCATCTCCTCCAGCGACGGCACGGCCAGAAGCGTCGGCATCAGCCGCCAGGCAACGGCTGCCGTCAGCACCGAGGCCAGGGCCGTGAAGACCTTGCCCGCCGCCTGCAACTGGTAGTCAGGGCGCCAGATCGTCCAGACGTCCAGCACATGGGTCACGCCGCAGGCGAAGATGAAGACGGCGAACAGCGTCGCGATGCGGCCCAGGTTCACCTCGGGGCGCTGGCGCGCATAGCTGGCGATGACGAGCGGGATGGAGAAATAGGCCAGCGCGATGGACAGGTCGGCGCCCACCATGCTCCAGAGCAGGCCCGGTGCCCACTGGAAACAGTAGCCGTGCGGCAGGAAGCCCGCCCGCGCGACGATTCCGGTCAGCTCGTCCATCCCACGCTCCCGGCCCCAGAAAACAAGGGGTTATGCCGGGCCATTGTGACCCCGGCGGCGGAGCGCGAACGTCCGTAAAGGTGGTGAATTGCCGCCCGACCGTCAGCGCGGCCCGAGCGCGTCGAAGCCGGCGTAACGCGCGGTGAACCGCGCATGGCCTTCGCGCTCGAAGGCAGTCGCGTCCCAATCGCCCGGTAGCAGGCAGGCGGCGAACTCGGCGCGGAAGCGGTAGACCCAGGCGGCGGCGGTCGCGCCGCCTGCGAGTCGCACGTCGACGCGCACGCGCTCGTATGCCTCGCCCTCGAAGGCATCGAGCCGCGCCCAGGCACGGGCGTCGACGTCCCGGTAGAGCCGGCCCGGCACGACGCCGCCAGACGCGGGCCTCAGGCCTGGGTAGTCCTGTCCGCGCACCGGATGGCGAGCATGGCCGGCCAGCGAGGCGGGCTCGCTGGCGAATTCACGCCCGCAGACGCGGGCCATGATGTCGGCCCACATCAGCGAGCCGTAGGTGAAGCAGTGGTCGGTCACTGCACCTGCTGCGCCAGCTCGCCGCGCGCATACGCACCGGCGATGTCGGCCAGCGTGCGTGCCTTGATCTTCGCGGCCTGGCCCTCGCAGCCGAACTCGAGGTAGCGCTGCTTGCAGACGGCCTTGGCGGCCTCGCGCGCCGGCTTGAGCCATTCGCGGGCGTCGAACTTGTCGGGGTTCTCGGCCAGGAACTTGCGCACCGCGCCCGTCATCGCCAGGCGGATGTCGGTGTCGATGTTGATCTTGCGCACGCCATGCTTGATAGCCTCCTGGATCTCCTCGACCGGCACGCCGAAGGTCTCCTTCATCTTGCCGCCGTACTGGTTGATGACGGCCAGAAGCTCCTGCGGCACGCTGGACGAGCCGTGCATGACGAGGTGGGTGTTGGGGATGCGCGCGTGGATCTCCTTCACACGGGCAATGGCGAGGATGTCTCCGGTGGGCTTGCGGCTGAACTTGTAGGCGCCGTGGCTGGTGCCGATGGCGATGGCCAGCGCGTCCAGCTGCGTCGCCTTGACGAACTGGGCGGCCTCCTCGGGGTCGGTCAGCATCTGGGCGTGGCTGAGCTTGCCCTCGGCGCCGATGCCGTCCTCCTCGCCCGCGTCGCCGGTCTCCAGGTTGCCCAGGCAGCCCAGTTCGCCCTCCACGGTGACACCCACCTTGTGCGCCATCTCCACGACCTTGCGGGTCACGTCCATGTTGTAGTCAAACGAGGCCGGCGTCTTGCCGTCTTCCATCAGCGAGCCGTCCATCATCACCGAGCCGAAGCCCAGGTCGATTGCGCCGGCGCAGACCTTGGGGCTGGTGCCATGGTCCTGGTGCATGACCAGCGGGATGTGGGGGAAAGCCTCGCAGGCGGCCTGGATCAGGTGCTTGATGAAGGGCTCGCCGGCGTATTTGCGCGCGCCGGCCGAGGCCTGCAGGATGACCGGCGCGCCGACCTCGTCGGCCGCTGCCATGACGGCCTGCACCTGCTCCAGGTTGTTGACGTTGAAGGCTGGGATGCCGTAGCCGTTGTCAGCGGCATGGTCCAGCAGTTGACGCATGGAAACGAGAGGCATGGGATGTCCCCGGTGAAGTTGAGAAATCTGGGCCGACTGCGACTGCCAACGTAGTTGGTAACCCCGTCGTAACTGATCGGGGATTCTATGGAGTCGGTAGCACCCCCACCCCCCGTGGTTGAAGTAGTCAGCACAATGCGTGGTCATGACAAGACTGGTGCTCGACCACCTCACCAATTGGATCACCGCCGCCGCGAGTGAGCACTCGCACGAGCTGGCTGCCCATGTCGAGGAGCGCACCGGCGCCAGCCGTCGCTCGGCGCAGGCGGCGCTCAAGCGCCTGGTGGACGCCGGCTGGCTGACCCGCGCCGGCAGCAGCCGCCGCCCGGTCTTCGCGCCGGGAGCGCTGCGCCAGGTGGCACGCAGCTATACCCTGCACGGCTTGCAGGAGGACCTGCCCTGGCAGCGCGACTTCGCGCCCCATTTCGCGCTGCCCGGGCATGTGGAGCGCATGGTCCGGCATGGCTTCACCGAGCTGGTCAACAACGCGGCCGACCATTCCGGCGGCAGCAGCGTCACCGTATCGCTGCGCCAGACGCCCACGCATGCGCAGTTGCTGGTCAGCGACGACGGCATCGGCGTGTTCGACAAGATCTGCCGTGCCTTCGAGCTCGAGGACCCGCAGCACGCGATGCTGGAGCTCAGCAAGGGCCGGCTGACCAGCGCCCCCGATGCCCACACCGGCCGCGGCCTGTTCTTCAGCAGCCAGTTGGCCGACGTCTTCGACATCCATGCCAACAACACCGCCTACCAGCGCCGAGCCTGGGAAAGCGCCGGCTGGCGCAAGGGCAAGGCGCTGCCACGCCAGGGCAGCTCCATCTACATGGCCATCGCGCTGAGCACGACACGCACGCTGGACGGCATCATGGAAGCCTGGAGCACGCAGGGCGACGGCATCGAGTTCGACCAGACCGCCGTGCAGCTGCGCCTGCTGGCCGGCGAAGGCCAGGCGCTGGACTCGCGCGCCCAGGCCCGGCGCGTCGGCGCCCGGCTCGCGACCTTCAAGCGCGCCGAGATCGATTTCGACGGCGTCACCGACGTGGGCCACGGCTTCACGGACGAACTGTTCCGCGTGTTCGCCAGGGCGAACCCGCAGATCGAGTTGGTGGCGACGAACGCGACGCCACGCATCGCGGCGCTGGTGAAGAGCGCTCGCGCAGGCTAGCGCCAACAGGCCTCAGGGCTGCCTGAGCGCCGGCACCGACGGCACCGCGATGCGCGGGCCGTCGTAGCCCCTGACGACGCCGAAGCGCCCACCGTCCTCGCGCGCCCAGTCCTGCGCCCAGGCCTGCATCTCGGCCGGCTCGCGGCCAACGAAGTTCCACCACAGCAGCGGCGGCTGCGACCAGGGCTCGCCCCCCAGCAGCAGCAGCCGGGCCGCGGCCGAGCAGCGCAGCTCGACAGCCTCGCAGCCGGCGCCGATGTAGAGCAGCGTGCCGGGCGTGATGGTCTCGACCGCGTCGTGGCCAGCCGGAGCGGCCTCGATCTCGCCTTCAAGCAGCATCAACCCATGCTCGAAACCGGGGTCAAGCGCCAGCACCGCGTCGGCCGGGCCAGTGGCCACCAGGTCCGCGCCCAGCAGCGGCGTGAAGCTGGGCACCGGCGAGCGCAGGCCGGCGAGCTCGCCGACCAGCAGCGTCGCCTCGAAGCCGCCCTGGCTCAGACGGGGCAGCTCGGGGAAATGCTGGAAGCTGGGCGCGCGCTCGCGTTCGGCGTCCGGCAGCGCGATCCACAGCTGGGCCAGATGGATGCGGTCGGACAAGGACTCCTCACTGTGCGCGATGCCGTACCCCGCCGTCATCAGGTTGACCTCGCCGGCTCGCAGCACCTGCTCGGAGCCCAGGCTGTCGCGGTGCAGGATCTCGCCCTCGATCATCCAGCTGAAGGTGGACAGCCCCGTGTGCGGATGCGGGCCGACGTTCATGCGCCGCTCGGGCGTGGCCGGGCCGGCATGGTCCGCGAAGCACCAGGCTCCGATGGCGCGCCGGGCCTTGCTGGGCAGGGCGCGCTGTATCGGCAGGCCGCCGACGTCGCCCAGATGGCTGGTGATGCGCTCGACGTTCGGACTCATGCGGATCTCCTGCGGACGAAGTCGACGAAGCCCGTGACGAAGCCCTGCAGCTGCGCCCTCACCTTGTCGTCGACGAGCTGGCCGTCGGCGTCGAAGACCGAGCCGGCGCGGGACACCATCAGCCGTCCGGCCATCCAGAAGTCGTTGCCCAGGGTGCGCAGCACCGACAGCAGCGCATCCTGCGACTGCACGGTGCCGAAGCCGCCCGGCGTCGCGCCCATGAGCCCGGTCGGCTTGCCTCCGAACAGCTTGGTGCCCTCGCCGCTGGGGCGAGACAGCCAGTCCAGGCCGTTCTTCAGGACACCAGGGATGGAATTGTTGTACTCGGGGGTGCCGATCAGCAGCGCGTCGGCCGCGCGTATGGCTTCGCGCAGCGTCGTCACGGCCTCCGGGATGCCCTGGGCCTCGACGTCGCCGTCATAGACGGGAATGCCGTGCAGCGTGCGCAGCTCCATCGTGACGCCCTCGGGCGCAAGGGCGATGGCCGCACGCAGCAGGGCGGTGTTGTAGGACGCGCGGCGCAGCGCGCCGCTGAGGGCGATGATGTGCATGGCAGTGCGACAAGCCTGGATGCAGGCATGATGCCAGCCCCGGGAGCCCTTGATGCACAGATTCACCTTGCCCGACATGAGCTGCGGCCATTGCGTCGCCGCCATCACCGAAGCGCTGAAGGCCGCCGACGCCCAGGCCCGCGTCGAGATCGACCTGGAGGCGCGCACGGCCGAGGTCGACAGCGCACTGTCCCGAGAGGCGCTGGCGGCCGTGCTGGCCGAGGCCGGCTACCCGCCGGCCCCCTGACCCGACCCCGTTCAGGCGAACCTGAACGGCAGCTCGCGCTGGCGCTGGCCGGTCAGCCGCGCCACCGCGTTTGCGAGCGCCGGCGCCAGCGCCGGCAAGCCCGGCTCGCCCATGCCCTTGGGCGGGTCGCTGCTGGGCACGATGCTGACCGTCATCACCTTGGGCGCGTCCGGCATGCGCGGCATGGCGATGTCGTAGAAGTTGTTCTGCTCGACGACACCATCCTTGAACGTGACGCGGTGCGTCGGCATCGTCGTGCCCAGCGCCATGATGGCGGCGCCCTGCACCTGGGTCTCGACCGACTTCGGGTTCACGCAGAGGTTGCAGTGCACGCCGGCATGCACCTCCTGCAGCACCGGCTGGCGGTCCTTGCCCTTGCCCTTCAGGCTGGCGACGACGACATAGGCGACGACGGACTCGAAGCTCTCGTGGACCGCCACGCCCCAGGCCTGGCCGGGCTTGAGCTTGCGCTTGGCGTAGCCGCTCCTGTCGACCGCGGCCTGCAGCGCCGCGCGGTGGCGGTCGGCCTTGGCGTTGCCTTCCATCAGCTTGAGCCGGTAGGCGACCGGATCCTGCTTGGTGGCGAAGGCGATCTCGTCGACCAGCGTCTCCATGACATAGGCCGTATGCGTGGAGCCCACCGAGCGCCACCACAACACCGGCACGTTGACGTCGGGGTGGTGGACGCTCAGGTTCATGGCGATCTCGTAAGGCTCGCGCATGCCCTCGACGGTGGTGCTGTCCACGCCGTCCTTGTAGCCGAAGCCCTCCAGCGGCGAGCCCTTCAGGATGCTCTGGCTGACGATGCGGTGCTGCCAGCCGACAATCCTGCCGCCCGCGTCGAAGCCGACCTCGGCGCGGTGCACTGTCATGGGTCGGTAGTAGCCGGCCTTGACGTCGTCCTCGCGGCTCCAGATCACCTTGACCGGCATGCGCTGGCCCGCCTGGGCCAGCGCGACCGCCACCCCTGCGGCCTCGCGCGGCCACTCGGTCGCGGGCGTCGCGCGGCGGCCGAAGCCGCCGCCGGCCATCTGCACGTTGATCTGCACTTGGTCCGGCTTCAGCCCCACGACCTTGGCAAGGTTCATCGCGTCGATGCCCGGCATCTGCGCCGCGTAGTAGAAGTCGCAGCGGTCGTCCTTCAGGTCCACCGTGCAGGCCAGCGGCTCCATCTGCGCATGGTTCAGGTAGGGGAACACGAAGTCGGCCGTGATCTTCTTCGGCGCCTTGCTCCAGCCGCTGATGTCGGCATCGAACTTGGGTACCGGCGTGCCGGGCTGCTTGGCCAGCGCCAGGTAATCGGCGGTGAGCCTGGCCGTGTCGGGCTTGGCCAGGCCGGCGAGGTCCCAGTCGACTTTGAGTGCGTCGCGGCCCTTCTTGGCGGCCCAGTAGCCGCTGGCGACGACGGCCACGCCCTGACCGCCGCGGTCCAGTGGCACCGGCAGCACGGCCTTGACGCCCTTGACCTTGAGCGCCTCGCTCGCGTCCAGCTTGGCCACCTTGCCGTTGAACACCGGCGGGCGCTGGATGACGGCCACCGCCATGCCGGGCAGTTGCACGTCCATGCCATAAGACTGGGTACCGGTGCTCTTGGCCTTGCCGACGACGAGGCCGGTGGGCTGGCCGATGCGCTTGAAGGTCTTGGGGTCCTTCAGCGCGACGGCCTCGGGCACTGGCAGCTTCATCGCCGCGTCGAAGAACTCGCCATAGCCGGCGCTTTTTCCCGCGCCACCGATGACGCCGTTCTCGGCCCGCAACGACGCGGCCGGCACGCCCCAAGCCTGCGCGGCGGCGGCCAACAGCATGGCCTTGGTGCGCGCGCCCAGCTCACGGTACTGCTGGTAGCTGTTCTTGATGGAATTGGAGCCGCCGGTCAGGTGGATGCCGAACATCGGGTCCACGTACTTGGCCTGCTGGTCGCCGAAGCCGGTGCGGACCTTGAGCCAGTCCGCATCCAGCTCCTCGGCGCAGATCATCGCAAGGCCGGTCTCCACACCCTGGCCCATGTCCATGCGGTTGCACAGGATGGTGGTGGTGCCGTCCGGCGCGATGCTGACGAAGGCCAGCGGCTGCTCGGTGGGCTTGGAGCCGGGCTTGGCCACGGCGCCCTGCGCGGCGGCAAGGCCAGGCAGCAGCGCCAGGCCCACGGCACCGCCGACGGTGGTGGTGACGAAGGCGCGGCGGGACAGCCCGCGGCCGCTGAGCTGACGGTCTATGCGTTGCGGATTCAGCATGGCGGCCTCCTCAGGCGAGCTGGGCCGCGGCCGCATGGATGGCGGCGCGGATGCGGGTGTAGGTGCCGCAGCGGCAGAGGTTGCCGGCCATGGCCGCGTCGATCTGCGCGTCGGTCGGCTTCTTGTTGCCCTTGAGCAGCGCGACGGCGCTCATGACCTGACCGCTCTGGCAATAGCCGCACTGGGCCACGTCATGCGCCACCCAGGCGGCCTGCACGGCCTGGCCGACCTTGTCGTTGGCGATGCCCTCTATGGTGGTCACCGGCCCCTGCACCGACGAGATCGGCGTCAGGCAGCTGCGCACCGGCGCACCGGCAACGTGCATGGTGCAGGCGCCGCACTGGGCCGCGCCGCAGCCGAACTTGCTGCCGGTGAGCTGCAGCTCCTCCCGCACCGCCCATAGCAGGGGCATGTCGGGGTCTGCGTCCAGCGAGACGGCGCGACCGTTGACGGTCAGGTTGATCATGGGAAGCTCCTGGGGGGATGGTTGCCGGCGACTCTAGCCAGAAGCAGCGCCCCAGTACATCACTCAGGTTTTGTCAGCCGGCCGACGCAAAAAGGGGCTCAAAACTGAGCCCCTTCCCGGTCGGCAATAGTCGCGACTTACTTGAACTGGTAGGTCGCGTTCAGGTACCAGAAGCGCCCGCGCGGATCCACGAAGGAGCCGGCATAGCCGGACACGTGCGAGCCGTAGCTGGACACGGCCGTGAACGGCGGGTCCTGGTTCAGCAGGTTGCGGGCGCCCACGCGCAGCGCCAGCGCCGGCATGGGCTTCCAGCCAACGGCCATGTTCCAGCGGCTGCTGTCCTTGACCTTGTGCTCGACGTCCACGCCGACGTTGGCATCCACCAGGCCGGCGGACTCGGTCCAGCCCTTCACGAAGACGTTCTCCAGCGTGACGTTCCAGTTGCCGAGGTTCCAGTCCAGGCCCAGCGTGTGCTGCCACTTGGGCACCGGCTGCACGCCCGCGCCGTCGCCGGCCGTGCCCTGATAGGACACGAAGGGCGTACCCTTGCCGTTCTGCTGCTTCCACAGGTTGACATAGGTGCCGGCAAAGCTTGCGCCCAGCCTGCCCCATTCGCCGAACCCCCAGCTCGCCTTCATGTCGAGGTCGATGCCGTTCGTCTGGAGCTCGCCCAGGTTCTCGACAGGCGTCTCGATGTAGCTGATGAAGCCGTTGGCCAGGCGATGGATGCGTGACTTGTAGGTGTTGTAGAGCGCGGGATCGGACATGATGGCGTCGCCACCAATGGCACCGATCTGGTCATTCTTCTGGATGTTCCAGTAGTCGATCGCGATCGAGATGCCGCGCACCGGCTCGAAGACGGCCCCGAACGCGTACTGCCGCGACTTCTCGGGCTTGAGGCCGGGATCGCTGGACAGGCGCACGTTGAACTGCGTCTCGCAGCGCGGGTCGCCGGCCTGGTTCTTCGGGCAGTCGGGGTCGTTGAGGGAGTTGGCCGTGTTCGTGAACGCCGTCGGGCTGTGCACGTCCCACAGCGTCGGCGCCCGGAAGCCCGTGCCGACGCTGGCGCGCAGCAGCACCTCCTTGCTCGGCTGATAGCGCAGCGCGGCGCGCGGGTTGAAGGTGTTGCCGAAGTCGTTGTAGTGGTCGTAGCGCGCGGCCACCGTCGCCTCGAAACCCTTCGCGAACGGCATGGACAGCTCGCCGAACACCGCGTAGATGCTGCGCGAGGCTATCGTGTTGGGCACGGTGCCCTCGCCGCCGATGTGCAGGCCCAGCTCGTAGTCCTTGTTGACCGCGCGGTCGTCGGCCTTCTCCTTGCGCAGGTCGGTGCCGACGGCCAGCATCATCGGTCCGCCGGCCATGGCCATCAGCTCGGTGCTGGCCTTGGCGTCGAGCGCATAGGTCGTGCTCTTGGAGCGACGCATCGGGCCTTCCATGCGCGCGCGGTCCAATGCGGCGGTGCCGGCGGCGTCCTGCGGGCCGAAGGGGTTGATGACGCCGGTGGACAGCTCGGCGATGAAGCGCCCCTCGTGCAGGTAGTTGAAATAGTCCAGCGCCCCCTTGGCCTGCGACATCGTCAGGCCGGCGTCGTAGTCCCAGCCGCGCGCGGTACCGGTCAGACCGGCCACGAAGCGCGTCTGCTCGTTCGTCGTGACGTTCGTCCGCGGCCCCACGGGCACGGCCCGCATCGCGATCTCGGTGAAGCCGCCGCCCAGCGTGTCGAAGTCCGCAGGCTTGTAGCCCAGGCTCAGCAGCAGGTCGCGCGGGAAATACTTGCTCGTGATCGGCAGCGCGAAGGACGGATAGGTGCCGTCGGGCTTCACGTGGCCGGCAGCCGAATCGATGGGCACGGCCGCGACGCGGCCGATCGAATGACTGCGCGCGTAGCTGCCCTCGAAGAAGAGCTGCGACTCCTGGCCGAGGTCGAGGGTCAGCCGCCCGAAGGCATCGCTCTTGGTCGTGTCGGGCAGGTTTTCCTGAGTAGCCGGGAAGATGAAGCGGCAGCGCTTGATCGGCGTGCCGTTGGGCGTCGTCGTGGAGCGCGTCTGCAGGACGTTGTAGTCCGGGTCGCAAGGGCTGAAGTTCGCGCCCGCGTTGGGATAGGCGCCCGGTGTGATGTTGAAGTCGACCAGTCGGCCGGGGAAGGAGCGGCCGGAGGTCGGGGGATCGGAGCCGGGGATCTCGTCGAGGCCGCGCAGATACCACTTCTGGTCGATGGAACGGATCTTGGTCTGCTTCTTGATGTTGCCGGTCAGCAGCAGGTTGTAGCCGTCCGTCTTCAGGCCGCCCATGCCGTAGGCGATGGACGCGCCCGTCTCCTTGCCGCCGATGTTCTTCTCCGTGTCGCCGTACTTCAGCGTCAACTAGCCCCTGTCGTAGTCCTTGCGGGTGATGAAGTTGATGACACCACCGACGGCATCCGTGCCGTAGACGGCCGAGGCGCCATCGCGCAGCACCTCGATGCGGTCGATGGCGGCAAACGGGATGCTGTTCAGGTCCACGGAGGAACTGCCGCCAATGGAGCCGAAGGCGAAGTTGGCCAGGCGCCGGCCGTTGAGCAGCACGAGGGTGGAGTTGGGCCCCAGGCCACGCAGGTTGGCGAAGCTCTGCGCGTAGCCCGCGCCCTGAGTCGTGTCGGACTGCAATGCCGTGTTGGCGCCGATGCGGCGCAGGATGTCCTCGACATTCGTCGCGCCGGTCTTCTCGATCTGGTCGCGCGTCATCACGGTGACGGGCAGGGCCGTCTCGGATTCGACGCGCTTGATCGACGAGCCGGTGATCGTGATGCGCTCAAGGTGCGGCTGCGCGGGGGCGTTCTGCGCCCCGGCCTGGGTCGTTGCTAGACCTGCCGCCAGCAAAGCCAGCGCTACCCGGGTGGGTCGGTGTTGCATGAAAACTCTCTCCTGATGTAGACAGGGCTGTTCATGGGTCCGGCTGGACCTTTGCCGCGGCGCGGCCTGTCGCCCCTGCGTAAAGAAGTTATTTGCAACGTTGCCGGAACGTCTCTTATGGGAAATCAGGCTGTTGTAATTTCGCTTCACGCTGCCGAAGTCGGCATTTCCATGCAGGCCGCCCGGCGGCCCGGGATCAGGCCTGCGCGAGGACGAGCTGCAACTGCGCGCGCAGCTGGCGCAGCCGCTGCAGCTCCTGATCGGGCGCCTGCAGGGCCGGCCACAGCAGCGCGACGAGGTCGCGCGCGCTGGCCTCCACGTCGATCTGCCGGCCGGTGATGACCACCTCCCACAGCATGTGCTCCATCGGCCCGAAGACCAGCGAGCGCAGCAGCCTCAGCGGGATGTCGCGCCGCACCTCGCCGGCCTCCTGGCCGCGGGCCAGCAGCTCCATCAACGGCACCGTATAGCGGCGCTGCAGCTCGACGAAGCCCTCGCCGAGGTCCTGGCCCTTGGTCCTGCCCTCCGACAGCACCAGCGCGCACAGCCCAGTTCCCTGGATCAGGAACAGGCGCAGGTGCGTCAGCACGATGAACTCCAGCTGCTCGCGCACGGAAGCCTGGCGCGGCAGATCGGCCTCGATGGCGGCGATGATCTCGTCGTACCAGTCCTGGATGACGCGCATGCAAAGCTCGCGCTTGCCCCGGAAATAGGTGAACACCGTGGCCTCGGAGATGGAGAGGCGCTGCGCGATCTCGGTCGTCGTCGCGCGCTCGTAGCCGCGCTCGGCGAACACCTCGCGGCCCACGCGCAGGATGTCGCGCACGCGCTGCTCGGCCTTGGGGCCAGCGGGCGCACGGCGTTGCGGGACAGCGCTTGCGAGGTTCATCTGAACAGCATTCTGCGCAATTCTTGAGTGACACTCAAGTCGCCATTGCATCCGGGTTCACCCTGCATTATTCTGGCGCACCTCACGCGGCTCACGAGGCCGCCACTCAATAAGTTGAGCCCTGCTTAAGCAGGGCTTGCCGGGAGCCACCATGCCGGTTTTGAACACCCAGCTCAACCCCCGCTCGGCCGACTTCAAGGCCAATGCCGACGCGATGCGCGAGCTGATCACGGACCTCAACGCCCAGCTCGCGAGGATCGCGGCAGGCGGCGGCGAGGCCGCGCGCGCCAAGCACCAGGCCCGCGGCAAGCTGTTGCCCCGCGATCGCGTCGAGATGCTGCTGGACCCGGGCACGCCCTTCCTCGAACTGGCGCCGCTGGCTGGCCTGAACATGTACGACAACGCGGCCCCCGGTGGCGGCGTCGTGGCCGGCATTGGCCGCGTGTCGGGCGTGGACTGCATGATCGTGTGCAACGACGCCACCGTGAAGGGCGGCACCTACTACCCCATCACCGTCAAGAAGCATCTGCGGGCGCAGGAGATCGCGCAGCAGAACCGCCTGCCCTGCCTCTATCTGGTGGACAGCGGCGGCGCCAACCTGCCCAACCAGGACGAGGTCTTCCCCGACCGCGACCACTTTGGCCGCATCTTCTTCAACCAGGCCAACCTCAGCGCGCAAGGCATCCCGCAGATCGCCGTGGTGATGGGCTCGTGCACGGCCGGCGGCGCCTATGTGCCGGCGATGAGCGACGAGACCATCATCGTGAAGAACCAGGGCACCATCTTCCTGGGCGGCCCGCCGCTGGTGAAGGCCGCGACCGGCGAGGTCGTCACGGCCGAGGACCTGGGTGGCGGCGACGTGCACACCCGCCTGTCCGGCGTGGCCGACCACTTGGCCAACAACGACACGCACGCGCTGGCCCTCGCCCGCAACTCGGTCGCACGGCTGAACTGGTCGAAAGCGAATCCGCTCGCCATGCAGGCGCCCAAGGCGCCGGCGCATGACCCGGCCGAGTTGCACGGCGTCATCCCGACCGACACGCGCAAGCCCTTCGACGTGCGCGAGGTCATCGCCCGCATCGTCGACGGCTCGGAGTTCGACGAGTTCAAGGCCCGCTACGGCAACACGCTGGTCTGCGGTTTCGCGCACATCGAGGGCATGCCGGTGGGCATCGTCGCCAACAACGGCATCCTGTTCGCCGAGAGCGCCAACAAGGGCGCGCACTTCATCGAGCTGTGCTGCCAGCGCAAGATCCCGCTGGTGTTCCTGCAGAACATCACCGGCTTCATGGTGGGCCGCAAGTATGAGAACGAGGGCATCGCCCGTGCCGGCGCCAAGATGGTGACGGCGGTGGCCTGCGCGCAGGTGCCCAAGTTCACGGTCATCATTGGCGGCTCGTTCGGTGCCGGCAACTACGGCATGTGTGGCCGCGCGTACTCACCGCGCTTCCTGTGGATGTGGCCCAACGCGCGCATCTCGGTCATGGGCGGCGAGCAGGCCGCCAGCGTGCTGAGCACCATCCGCCGCGATGGCATCGAGGCCAAGGGCGGCTCCTGGAGCGTCGAAGAGGAAGAGGCCTTCAAGGCACCCATCCGCCAGCAGTACGAGGACCAGGGCCATCCCTACTACGCGTCGGCGCGGCTGTGGGACGATGGCGTCATCGACCCCGCAGACACGCGCCGCGTGCTGGCGCTGGGGCTGTCGGCTTCGCTGAACGCGCCCATCCCCGAGACCAAGTTCGGCGTGTTCCGGATGTGATGGATATCCGGCCTCTGCGCACGAGCGACTCGCTCGAAGAACTGACCCGGCTGCTGCACGCGTCCTACGCCAGCCTGGCCGCCCAGGGCTGGAACTTCACCGGCGTGGACCAGACCGTGGACGTCACGCGCGACCGCCTGGCCGGCGCCCAGGGCTTCGTCGCCGAATTGAATGGTCGCCTCGTCGGCACCGTGGCCGTGCGCGGCCCCAAACCCGCCGGCGAGGCCTACATCGTCGACCCGCCGCCACCGCTGTACACCACGCCGGGCACGGCCATACTGTCCCAGCTCGCCGTGCACCCGGACTGCCGCGGCCTGGGACTGGGCGAGCAGCTGATGGACGCCGCCGAGGCCTGGGCCCGAGGACAGGGCTTCGCGCAGCTGGCCCTCGACACCGCCGAGCCCGCCGCCGCGCTGCGCCGCCGCTACGAGCGCCGCGGCTACACCGCCGCGGGCGGCGTGCAATGGCGCGGCAAGACCTACGCCAGCGTGCTGATGGTCAAGGCGCTGGGGCCGGAGACGACGGCATGAAGCGGCTGAAGCCCTGGCTGCTGGCGAGCCTGCTCGCCGGCAGCGCGCTGGCGGCCGCGCAGCCGCCTGCACCGGCCGCGTCGGCCCCCGAGCGCTTGCAGGCCGATGTGCGTGAAGCCATCGTGCGCGTGCCGGCGCGCGTGGAAGACCCCTTCGGCAAACCCGTGCTGGGCGAGCTGCTGGTGACGACCTTCCGCCCGGCCGGCCCGGGCCCCTTCCCGCTCGCCATCATCAGCCATGGTCGCAGTTCGGACCAACGTGCCGCCTACAAGCGCCCGCGCTTCGAATCGGCGGCGCGCTACTTCGTGCGCAAGGGCTTTGCCGTCGCCGTGCCGCTGCGCCTTGGCTACGGCGAACTGGCCGAGGCGGGCGACCCGGAGTCCAGCGTGTCCTGCGACGCGCCGCGCTATGGCAGCGCACTGCAGGCAGCAGCCCAGCAGATCCTGGCGGTGCGCGAGTTCATGGGCCGTCAGGCCGACATCGACGCCGGCCGCACAGTGCTGGTCGGCGTGTCGGTAGGCGGCATCGCCACCATCGGGGCCACCTCGGCCCATGCGCCCGGCCAGGTCGCCGCCATCAACTTCGCCGGCGGCCACGGCGGCAGCCCCGAGAGACATCCCGGCGCGCCCTGCCAGAGCGACCAGTTGCGCCGGCTCTACCGCTTCTATGCCGAGGCCAACGCCCGCACGACACCACCTACGCCCACGCTGTGGGTCTATGCAGAGAACGACCAGTTCTTCGGCCCCAGCTACGCCCGCCGCTGGGCCCGCGCCTATGCAGAAGGCGGCGGCAACGTGGACCTGCGCCTGCTGCCAGCCTTCGGCGCCGATGGTCATAGGCTCTTCACCGACGGCAACGACATCTGGCAGCCGCTGGTCGACGAGTTTCTGAAGCCGCTGGGCTTCAGCCAGCCAGGCGCCATTCCCGTGCCGGCTCCGGGTCAGCCGCTGGCCGGCGATGCCAGCGCGCCCGTCGGGTCCGGCGCAAAGCAACTGGCCGGCTTCCAGAAGTTCCTCGCCGCCAGGATGCCGCGCGCCTTCGCGATCGACGGTGAGGGCCGCTGGGGCTACGCTCAGGGCGACGACGCCCTCTCGCGCGCCCTTGCCTTGTGCCAGCGCAACGTCGGCAACGACGGTACTCCCGTCAGTTGCCATCTCTACGCGGTCGACGAGACCGTGGTCAGGACCACCCCATGACCCAACACCTCACGCTGACTCGCGACGGCCATGTGGCCCGCGTCACGCTGAACCGACCCGAGGTCCGCAACGCCTTCAACGAGGCACTGATCGCCGAGCTGACGCAGGCTTTTGCCACCTTGGGCCAGGACCCCACGCTGCGCGCCATCGTCCTCGCCGCCGAGGGCAAGGCCTTCTGCGCGGGCGCCGACCTGAACTGGATGAAGGCCATGGCCGGCTACTCCTGGGACGAGAACCATGCCGATGCCACCAAGCTGGCCGACATGCTGTGGGCCATCTACAGCTGCCCGGTGCCGGTCGTTGCGCGCGTGCAGGGCGATGTCTACGCCGGCGGTGTGGGCCTGGCGGCGTGCGCGGACATCGTCGTCGCGGTGGATGCCGCGGGCTTCTGCCTCAGCGAGGCCAGGCTGGGCCTGCTGCCCGCCACCATCGGACCCTATGTCGTCAAGGCGCTGGGAGAGCAGGCCTCGCGGCGCTACTTCGTGACGGCCGAGCGCTTCTCCGCCGCCCAGGCGCACCAGTTGGGTCTGGTGCACGAAGTCGTCGCCGCCGACGCGCTGGACGCCAAGGTTGATGAACTCGCCGCCGCCATCTGCGCCAACGGGCCCGCCGCCGCGCGTGCCTGCAAACGCCTCGTCAAGGACGTGGCCGGCCGGGAGATCACGCCGGCGCTGCGCGATGACACTGCACGCCGCATCGCCGACATCCGCGCCAGCGCGGAGGGGCGCGAGGGCGTACAGAGCTTCTTGAGCAAGTCAAAGCCGAGCTGGCTGCCGCAGTGAACCATCTCGACGCCGTCCACCTGCTCGCGCTGGCCGCCGCCCTCGGCTGGGCCAGCGGGCTGCGCCTGTACCTGACGGTGCTGCTGGTCGGCATCGCGGGGCACTGGGGCTGGATCGCGCTGCCGCCGGGCCTGCAGGTGCTGGCCTCGCCTCTGGTGATGACGTGTGCCGCGGCGCTGGCCGTCGTCGAGTTCCTGGCCGACAAGGTGCCGCTGGTCGACAGCGCCTGGGATGGGCTGCACACGCTGGTCCGCATCCCCGCCGGCGCGGCATTGGTAGCAGGCCTCGTCAGCGGCTGGGCTGGCGACCATGGCGAGGCCTGGACCGTCGTCGCCGCGCTGATCGGCGGCGGCCTGGCGGCCACGGCGCATGCGGCCAAGGCCAGTACGCGCGCGGCGGTCAACGCTTCGCCTGAACCCTTCTCCAACATCGGCCTGTCGTTGCTGGGCGACGTGGCCGTACCCACCATGCTGTGGCTGGCCTGGGCGCACCCCCTCATCTTCTTCCCGCTGCTGGCGCTGGCGCTGGCCGTCATGGCCACGCTGATCTGGCTTTGCTTCAAGTTCCTGCGCGCGCTGCTCCGCCGCGTACGCCGACCCTCTCCCGCATGACCTCCTCCCAAGACCTCGCCAGCCGCAGCCGCGCGGCCGTCTGGCATCCCTGCACGCAGATGGCCCGCCTGGCCGACGTGCCGCCCCTGCCCATCGGCCGCGGTGATGGCCCCTGGCTCATCGACACCGACGGCCGCCGCTACTTCGACGCCAACTCGTCCTGGTGGGTCAACCTGTTCGGACACAGCGACCCGGCCCTGCACAACGCGATCAAGGCCCAGCTCGACACGCTGCCCCACGTGATGCTGGCCGGCTGCACGCACGAGCCTGCGGTGCGGCTGGGCGAGCGGCTGTCCGCACGCACGCAAGGCCGGCTGGGCCATGTGTTCTTCGGCAGCGATGGCGCCAGCGCCGTCGAGATCGCGCTGAAGCAGAGCTTCCATGCGTGGAAGAACCGCGGCCAGGCCGACAAGCGCGAGTTCGTCTGCCTGAAGAACAGCTATCACGGCGAGACGCTGGGCGCGCTCAGCGTGACCGACGTGCAGGTTTTCCGCGACGCCTACGACCCGCTGCTGATGCACGCGCACATCGTCGCGTCGCCCGACGCGCGGCTGGGTAACGAGGCCCAGGCGCTGGCCGCGATGCGCACGTTGCTGGCCGAGCGGCATGCGCATATCGCCTGCGTCATCGTCGAGCCGCTGATCCAGGGCGCAGCCGGCATGGTCATGTACTCGCCCGGCTACCTGAAGGGCCTGCGCGAGCTGACGCGCGAGTTCGGCGTACACCTGATCGCCGACGAAATCGCCGTGGGCTGTGGGCGCACGGGCACCTTCTTCGCGTGGGAACAGACCGGCGCCGACTGGCCCGACTTCATGCTGCTGTCCAAGGGCATCACCGGCGGCACGCTGCCGCTGTCGCTGGTGCTGACAACCGACGACGTGTTCGCCGCCTTCTGGAGCGAGGACGTCACGCGCGGCTTCCTGCACTCGCACTCCTACACCGGCAACCCGCTGGCCTGCGCCGCGGCCAATGCCGTGCTGGACCGCTTCGACGCCGGCCAGCTCGACGCCAACCGCGAGCAGGCCGAGCGCCTGACCCGCGCCTTCGCGCCCTTGGCCCCACGCGTGACCCATCTGCGCCAACGCGGCATGATCCTGGCCTTCGATGTGCCTGAAGCCCCACCCCGCTTCGCCGAGCGCTTCCACCTCGCGGCGCGCGCGCATGAGTTGCTGATCCGACCGATCGGCTCGACCGTCTACCTGATGCCCCCCTACCTGATCGACGACGCGACCGCGGCCTTCCTGGCCCGTGCCGTGACGGCGACGCTGAACGATGTCCTTGCTTGATCACCTGAGCGCCAAGCTCAACGCCATCTCCGCGCAGAGCCTGACGCGCTCGCTGCGCCGCGCCGACAGCGGCACCGCACCGCGACAGACCATCAACGGCCGCGAGCTGCTGATGTTCTGCTCCAACGACTACCTGGGCCTGGCCGCCGAACCGGCGATTGCCGAAGCCCTCGCCGATGGCGCGCGCCGCTGGGGCGGTGGCTCGGGGGCGTCGCCACTCGTCAGCGGCCACAGCGCCGCGCACGAGGCCGTCGCCGACACGCTCGCACGCTGGTACGCGCCGCACATCCCGCAGGCTCGCGCCATCGGCTTCTGCACCGGCTACATGGCCAACCTGGCCGTCGTCACGGCGCTGGGTGACGAGCACACCGAGATCTTCTCGGAGCAGCTCAATCACGCGTCGCTGATCGACGCCGCGCGCCTGGCCAAGGCCAAGGTCACGCGCTTCCCGCATGCCGACCTCGCGGCCTTGCGCGCGACGCTCACCGCCAGTACTGCCAAGGTCCGCCTCATCGTCACCGACGCCGTGTTCAGCATGGACGGCGACCTCGCGCCCCTGCCGGGCCTGCTGGCGCTGGCGGAGGAATTCGATGCCTGGCTCATCGTCGACGACGCCCACGGCTTCGGCGTACTGGGCGAGAACGGCCGCGGCTCGCTGGAGCATTTCGACCTGCGCAGTGAACGCCTCATCCTTGTCGGCACGCTGGGCAAGGCCGCCGGTCTTGCGGGCGCCTTCGTCGCGGCCCACGCCACCATCGTCGACTACCTGCTGCAGGCCGCGCGCAACTTCATCTTCTCGACCGCGTCGCCGCCGGCCATCGAGCATGCGCTGCTGACCAGCTTCGCGCTCATCGAAGGCCCGCTGGGCGCCGCGCGCCGTGCCCACCTCGTCGCGCTGCAGGCGCGGCTGCGCGATGGCCTGCTGGCGCTGATCGACCGCCACCCGCGCCTGGGCTGGTCGCTGACCGACGCCACCACGCCCATCCAGCCACTTGTCGTCGGCGGCAACGCCGAGGTCATGGCCCTGGCCGCCACGCTGGAGAGCGCTGGCCTGCGAGTGCCGGGCATACGCCCGCCGACGGTCGCCGACGGCACCGCTCGGCTGCGCATCACGCTGTGCGCGACGCATGCCGTGGCCGATGTGGACGCGCTGCTGGCCGCACTGGGCCGCGCCGCGGCGGCACAGGAGCAGGCTGCATGAGCCGAGGCTTCTTCATCACAGGTACCGATACCGAGATCGGCAAGACCTTTGTCACCGCCGCACTGACCCGCGCTCTGGCCTTGCGCGGCCTGCGTGTGGCGCCCATCAAGTCGCTGGCGGCAGGTCAGGAGCTCGTCGACGGCCGCTGGGTCAACGAAGATGTCGCCACCCTGATGGCCGCGCAGAACCTGGGACTGGCCGACACCGAGGTCGGCCCGTTGCAGTACCGCGAGCCCTGCGCGCCTCATATCGCCGCCCGGCTCGAAGGCGGTGCCATCGACCGCGACGCGCTGCTGGCGGCCATCCGCACCACGGCAGCCAAGGCCGACATCGCGCTGGTAGAAGGGGTTGGCGGCTTCCGCGTGCCGCTCACCGACACCTGGGACACGGCCGACCTCGCCGTCGACCTCGACCTGCCCGTCATCCTGGTGGTGGGCCTGCGCCTGGGCTGCATCAACCACGCACTGTTGACAGCAGAAGCCATCCGCGCCCGCGGCCTGACGCTGGTCGCCTGGGTGGCCAACACCGTCGACGTCCAGCAACCCCATGTCGCCGACAATCTGGCCTCTTTGCAGGCTGGCTTGAAGGCGCCCTGCCTCGGGCATCTGCCCCGACTTTCCGACCCGCTGGCCGCGCCGGCGCGTCTCGACATTTCCCCCTTGGTGGCTTCCGCATGAACCAGATCCAGACCCTCACCCCCACGACCGACGCCGACCGCCGCCAGGCCAAGCCCTGGACCGTTGCCGAGGTCGCTGCGCTGTTCGAGCTGCCCTTCAACGACCTGCTGTTCCGCGCGCAGCAGGTGCATCGCGAGCATTTCGACGCCAACGCGGTTCAGTTGTCCACGCTGCTGTCCATCAAGACCGGCGGCTGCGAGGAGGACTGCGCCTACTGCCCGCAGTCAGCCCACTTCGACACCGGCCTGAAGGCCGAGAAGCTGATCCCGCTCGAGGAGGTCATGGAAGCGGCGCGCGCCGCCAAGGCCAATGGCGCGACCCGCTTCTGCATGGGCGCCGCCTGGCGCTCGCCCAAGCCGCGCCACCTGGACGCCATCGGCGAGATGATTTCCGAGGTCAAGGCGCTGGGCCTGGAGACCTGCCTGACTGCCGGCATGCTGGAAGACGGCCAGGCCGAGCAGCTGAAGGAAGCGGGGCTGGACTACTACAACCACAACCTGGACACGGCGCCTGAGTTCTATGGCCAGATCATCACGACGCGCACCTACCAGGACCGCCTCGACACGCTGGATCGCGTGCGTGCGCAAGGCCTGAAGGTCTGCTCCGGCGGCATCGTCGGCATGGGCGAGACGCGCCGCCAGCGCGCCGGCCTCATCGTGCAGCTGGCCAACCTCGATCCCTACCCCGAGAGCGTGCCCATCAACAACCTCGTGCAGGTCGAAGGCACGCCGCTGGCCGGCACGGCGCCGCTGGACCCGCTGGAGTTCATCCGCACGATTGCGGTGGCCCGCATCACCATGCCGCGCGCCATGGTGCGCCTGTCGGCCGGCCGCGAGGAGATGCCTGAAACCATGCAGGCGCTGTGTTTCCTGGCTGGCGCCAACTCCATGTTCTACGGCGACAAGCTGCTGACCACCAGCAACCCGCAGGCCGAGAAGGACCGCGCGCTGCTGGAACGCCTGGGCATGCGCTGCTCGACCGAGGCCGAGCTGACGCCTTCGGAAGCGGCCGCCAAGGTGCAGGTCTGCACGCACTGACCCCTGCAACATCGCGCGCCAGCGGCCTACCAACCCACGGCGCGTCCCGATCCCGAATCCACAAGAAGACGGCTGAGGAGACCCCGAATGTTCAAGAAGATCCTGATCGCCAACCGCGGCGAAATCGCCTGCCGGGTTGCGGCAACAGCCAAGCGCCTCGGCATCCAGACCGTCGCCGTCTATTCCGAAGCTGACGCCGACGCCCGGCACGTCAAGGCCTGCGACGAGGCCATCCTGATCGGCGGCCCGGCGCCGCGCGACTCCTATCTGCAGTGGGAGCGCATCCTGGCCGCCGCCAAGGCCACGGGCGCCGAAGCCGTTCACCCTGGCTATGGCTTTCTGTCGGAGAACGAGGCCTTTGCCCAGGCATGTGCCGATGCCGGCGTCGTCTTCATCGGCCCGCCGCCCAGCGCCATCTTGGCGATGGGCCTGAAGGCCGAGTCCAAGCGGCTGATGGAGGCGGCCCAGGTGCCGCTGGTGCCGGGCTATCACGGCGCCGGCCAGGACCCCGCCCTGCTCAAGCGCGAGGCCGACCGCATCGGCTACCCCGTCCTCATCAAGGCCAGTGCCGGCGGCGGCGGCAAGGGCATGCGCGCGGTCCACAACGCCGACGAGTTCGACGCCGCGCTGGCCTCGTGCAAGCGCGAGGCCATCAACAGCTTCGGAGACGACGCGGTGCTGATCGAGCGCTATGTCCAGCGCCCGCGCCATATCGAGATCCAGGTCTTCGGCGACTCGCACGGCGACTGCGTCTACCTGTTCGAGCGCGACTGCTCGGTTCAGCGCCGCCACCAGAAGGTGCTCGAGGAAGCGCCCGCGCCCGGAATGACACCGGAGCGCCGCGCCCAGATGGGCGAGGCCGCCGTGGCCGCCGCGAAGGCGGTTGGCTATGTCGGCGCCGGCACGGTGGAGTTCATCGCCGAGCAGGACGGCCGCTTCTACTTCATGGAGATGAACACGCGGCTACAGGTCGAGCACCCGGTCACCGAGGCCATCACGGGCCAGGACCTGGTGGAGTGGCAACTGCGCGTCGCCGCCGGCGAGTCGCTTCCGCTCAAGCAGTCCGAGCTGCGCATGCAGGGCCATGCCATCGAGGCGCGCATCTGCGCCGAGAACCCGGACGGCGGTTTCCTGCCCGCCACCGGCACGCTGGATGTGGCGCGCTGGCCGGCTCACGTCGCGTTCCAGCGCGGCGATGTGCGCATCGACGCCGGTGTGCGCGAGGGCGACGCGATCAGTCCCTATTACGACTCCATGATCGCCAAGCTCATCGTCTGGGGCGAGGACCGCGCGCAGGCGCTGGCCCGGCTGGACGCCGCGCTGCGCGACACCCACATCGTGGGCCTGCAGACCAACGTCGCCTTCCTGCGCCGCTGCGCGGCAACGGCCTCCTTCGCCGGCGCCGACCTGGACACCGGCCTCATCGAGCGCGAGAAGACAGTGCTGTTCGACCAGCCCGGCCTGCCGCTGCGCGTCGGCGCCGCCGCCGTCGTCGCCCACACGCTGGCCGTCGAGGGCATGACGCAGGACCGCGACCCGTGGAGTGCCCGCGACGGCTTCCGGCTGTTCGGCTCGGCCATGCGCCGCTTCGATCTGGAGGCCGGCGGCTCGCATCACGAGGTGCTGCTGTCGCGTCATCACCGCGGCGGCATGACGTTGACGGTGCAAGGTGAGGCGATCGAGTTCGCCGTGCAGTCGGCCGACGCCGAGACGCACGAGCTCTTCCTCGGCAGCGAGCGCCTGCGCGTGAAGACCTATGCCCGGGGCGAACGCGTCGCCGTGTTTGGCGCGAACGGCTCGGCGGTACTGACCGAAGTGGACGTCATCGCCCATGCTGGCGACGCGCCCGGCGAAGGCGGCCGGCTGACCGCGCCCATGCCCGGCAAGCTGATCGCCTTCCTCGCCCAGGCCGGCGACAGCGTCACCAAGGGCCAGCCGCTGGCCGTCATGGAGGCGATGAAGATGGAGCACACCATCTCCTCGCCGCGCGACGGCACCGTGGCGGAACTGCTGTTCGCTGTGGGCGACCAGGTCGGCGACGGCGCAGAACTCCTCAAGCTGGAGGCCTGATCATGGCCCTGCCCTCGCACGTCACGATCCTCGACGTCGGCCCGCGCGACGGGCTGCAGAACGAGAAGGAGAGCGTCTCCACCGAGCACAAGGCTCAACTGGTGTCTATGCTGCAGGACGCCGGCCTGAAGGAGATCGAGGTCACCAGCTTCGTCAGCCCCAGGTGGGTGCCGCAGATGGGCGACAACGCAGCGCTCATGGCCGCCATCGAGCGCAAGCCGGGCGTGCGCTACTCGGTGCTGGTACCCAACACCAAGGGGCTGGAACCGGCGCTGGCATCCAGGCCCGACGAGATCCTCGTCTTCACGGCTGCCAGCGAGGCCTTCACGCAGAAGAACATCAACTGCTCCATCGCCGAGAGCCTGGAGCGCTTCGCGCCGGTCATTGAAGGCGCACATGCGGCGGGCCTCAAGGTGCGCGCGGCGGTTTCCTGCGCGCTGGGCTGCCCCTACGAGGGCGAGATCACCGCCGATCAGGTCGAGGCCGTCGTGAAGCCGCTGCGCGAGCTGGGCGTGGACGCCATCGACATCGCCGACACCATTGGCATCGGCACGCCGCGCAGGGTCCAGGCGGCGATGGAGCGGGCGCTAAAGCATTTCCCGCTGGCCGAGGTGTCGGGCCATTTCCACGACACCTACGGCCAGGCGCTGACCAACATCTACGCCAGCCTGGAGCTGGGCGTGCACGGCTTCCATGCCAGCGTGTCGGGCCTTGGCGGCTGCCCCTATGCCAAGGGCGCGACGGGCAACGTCGCAACCGAGGACGTCGTCTTCATGCTCGACGGACTGGGCATCAGCACCGGCATCGATCTCGACAAGCTGGTCGACGCCGGCGCCTTCATCTCCAACGTGCTGGGCCGCCCGCCCGTGTCGCGCGTGGCCCGCGCCGTGCTGGCAAAGCGGGCCGGCTAGGCGCGTAGCTCCCACAGCACGTTGACGATGCGCCAGCGCCCCTCGATCTGGGCCAGGTGCATGTAGTCGATCCAGGCCTCGGCATCGACGCGCACGCTGGCCGTGCGGCCGAAGACGTCGAGGATCCTCACGTCGGCGCGCTTGCCCGTCTCGGGCTTGCCGGCCCGGGCCCGCGTGGACTGCACCAGGTCCATCGCGCCCATGCTCTGCAACTCGCCGCGGCCATCGGGCAGGCCCTGACGATGCGCTTGGCCAGCTCGGGATGCAGCGAGCGCTCCATGCGTGCCGCGTCGCCGGCATACCACCCCTCGATGCAGTCGCGCGCGCAGGCCTCGATGGCGGCGGCCTCGGATTCCGGCGCCGCCACGGCGGCCGTCGATGCGGCGGCCAGGGCCGCACTGCTCATGAAGATGCCTCGTTGCAAGAAGGTCTCCGTACCTGATGGCGAACGGCGTGCAGGCTTCGTCGCCGGGCAGCGCCTGGCACCAGGCAGGCACAGCACGCGGCCCGGCGCCAGCAATGGGCTGGCCCAGCCGGGGCGGGCCTTGCGCAGCGCGGACAGGGGTACGCCCAGGTCGGCCGCCCGCTGCGCGGCGAGCCTGTGCCAGCGCATATCGTCCAGCCCTGGCAGCCGGCGCACGGCTCGGCGCAGCCAGAGCAGAACAAAGCCGACGGCCAGGTCGTGCGTCCTTGGCGCCAGCCTCGTGGCCACAGCGGCAGCGCACCAAGCTGGGCCGTGGGCGGCGTGGCCGGCGCCGCCTCGACGCGGGCGGGCCGGACATCCGCCACGGAAGTCGCTGGCTAGTGAGCGATGGCAGCGGGGGCGACGGGGCCGGGCGGGTCGGGCACCAGGGACACCATGGGCCGGCTGGCGCTGACGAGGCCGCCCAGCAGGGCCAGGCGCCACAGCCCTTCCTGCGTCATCGTGGCCAGTTTCGCCAGCAGGCCGGCGCGTTCGGCCGCCCACAGGCCTCCGATCAGCAGGCTGCTGTGCAGCAGATAGCTGCACAGCCAGGTCAGCAGGGCATCGGTCATCGTGTCTCTCCCTTGCGTTGCTTCAGCAGCGCCTGCAGCTCGGCCAGTTCCTTGGCATCGACTCCACGCGACTCCAGCAGATGGCTGACCAGGGCGCTGGCCCGGCCGGAAAACAGGTTGTCCAGCAGGCTGCCCACCATGGAGCGCTGCACCTCGGCCTCACTGACCCGCGGCGTGTAGAGCAGCGCCCGGCCCTCGCGCCGGCTGGCGAGCAGGCCGCGCTTCTCCAGCCGCGTCAGCAGCGTGGCCACTGTGGTGTACGCAAGGTCGCGCTCGCCGCGCAAGGCCTCGGCCACCTCGGCCGTGCTGGCCTCTCCGCGCGCCCACAGCGCGCGCATCAGGCTCAGTTGCAGATCGCTCAGCGAGACCCCGCCCGCTCCCGTTTCTTCATCCATGGCGACTTTCTACATTTGTAGTACTACAAATGCAGAAGATTCGACATGGGCGTGGCAAGTCTTATTCGGTACGGCGGCCTCAGCCGCCCGGCGGGTTGCGCAGGCGCTGGCTGAACCACCAGAGGTGGCCGTCGGGGTCGACGCAGCCATAGCTGCGGTCCGTCCAGTACTCGGCACCGTAGTCGTTCTCCGTCAGCTCGTAGGTGACCTGGGCGCCGGCCGCGCGCGCCTGGGCGCAATGGGCGTCGACGTCGTCGACGTAGAGGAACAGCGCCTGCGTGTTGGCACCGCCCAGCAGCCTGGGCGCGCGACCCGTCACGCCGAAGCGGGCCGCGCGCGCAGCTCCGCCCTCGGACACCATGACGATGGCCTCGCCGTAGCGCAGCTCGCTGTGCATGACGCTGCCGTCGGGCGCATCGACAACGATCTCCACGGTGAAGCCGAAGGCGCGCTGGTACCAGGCGATGGCCTCGCGCGCGTTCTCGCAGTACACGGCCGAGGACAAGCGTGGCCGTCCGGGCGGGGTGGGTTTCATCGTGGTCTCCGGGAAGCTGGGTTGCGGTTCAATCCTCGCACCACGACCGTCGCGCCGCCACACCATGAAGCTGCTGTCCGCCTGCGCCCTCGCGCTGCTCGCCTCCCTGTCCGCCCGGGCCCAGGAGCCGCCCGTCTATGACGCCGCCAAGGCGCAGGCCTGGGGCGCCAACGAGCAGGGCCTGCGCCCCTATGTGCTGGTGCTGCTGAAGACCGGGCCCAAGCGCATGCCAGATGGGCCGGCGCGCGACGAGATGTTCAAGGGTCATTTCGCGAACATGGGCCGGCTGGCCAAGGAGGGCCTGCTGGTCTACGCGGGCCCGCTGGACGGCGTGGAGGGCCTTCGCGGGCTCTTCATCTTCGCAACATCGGACCTGGACGCGGCGCGCAAGGCGGTGGACACGGACCCCGTCATCGTCAACGGCGAGATGGTGGCGGAGCTGCACAAGCACTTCGGCTCGGCGGCGCTGCTGGCCGTCAACGAGTGGCACCCGCGACTCATCAAGCCCAAGCCCTGAGTTCGCGCCACGCGACGGATTTCACGCCCGACGGGCCGGCCATCGCATCGCGGGGGCGGTGCAACCGTTCCGTCATCAAGGGTTTGAACCCGCTGCCGATCATCGCGCCCGACTGCCGGAGCCGCCGTGAACGACACCTATTGCCCGACCAAGACCGACCGCGCCCGCGCGCTGCTCGCCGCCCCCCGCCGGACGCTGCCGCCGGCGCTGCGCATGCTGCTGATCAGCGTCGACGGCCGACGCAACGTCGCGGCGCTGCACGAGGTGGCGCGCTCGCTGGGCCTGGGCCGCGACGCGCTGGAGCGGCTGCAGGGGGAAGGGCTGATTGGCGCCGCCCAGGCGCCGCTGCCCGCGGCCGTGCTGCGGTCCGCAACCGCGCCGGACGACGAGCTGCGCCGCCTCATGCGCGCCAAGATGTTCGCCCTCGACCTCGTCGGCCGCATGCTGGCCGGCCGTGACGCCGAGCTGCGCGACAGCGCGCGCGAGGTGGACAGTGAATCCAGATTGCTGGCCTGGCTGGACGAAGCCGCGACGCGCATCGCGGCCACGGCCGGCGAGGAGCGCGCACAGTTCTTCCGTCAGCGCGTCGCCGAGGCGGCGGGCTGAGCGCCGCTCAGCGCTTCAGCACCTTGGCCACCGGGTTGGGCCGCAACCGGTAGGCGTCCGGCATGCCCGAGCCCAGCAGCGGGCGCAGGTAGAGGCGGAAGACGTCGGTCACGTCGGTGCCGGCCTCGGAGATGAAGTGATCCTCCATCGTGCGCGTCTTGCCGGCCACGGCGGCCAGCGGCAGCAGCTCGTAGTCCACCGAGTAGTAACCCACGCGCTTGATGGCGACCGAGCCGTCGCGGTCGCCGTGGAAGGCGTACTGCACGGCCTTCTCGCCAACCTCGCGGGCCTCGCGCGCATCCACGTCGCTGACGCAGCCGAGGAAGCTGCGCTGCAGGTAGCCGAAGGTGTCGCCGCGCACGCGCTTGATGCCCAGCTTGGCCTTGATCTCCTCGCACAGCAGATCGGCCAGCGCGCCGGTGCCGCTGAGCTGCACGTTGCCGTGGGCGTCGCGCTCAAGGTCGCCAGCCAGCCTGGAGAGCATGGGGGTGCCGGACGCGTCGTGTATGCCCTCGCTGACGGCGATGACGCAGCGGCCGTAGCGCTGGTGCGCGGCCTTCACGTCGCGCAGGAACTGCTCGGTGTCGAAGCTGCGCTCGGGCAGGTAGATGAGGTGGGGGCCATCGTCGTCGAACTTCTTGCCCAGCGCCGCAGCGGCGGTCAGGAAGCCGGCGTGGCGGCCCATGACCACGCCCACGTAGACGCCGGGCAGGGCCGCGTTGTCGAGGTTAGCGCCGGCAAAGGCCTGGGCCACGAAACGCGCGGCCGACGCATAGCCGGGCGTGTGGTCGTTGCCGACCAGGTCGTTGTCTATGGTCTTGGGGATGTGGATGCAGCGCAGCGGGTAGTTCGCCGCGGCGGCTTCCTCGGACACGATGCGCACGGTGTCCGACGAATCATTGCCGCCGATGTAGAAGAAGTGCGTGATGCCATGGGCCTGCAGCACCGTGAAGATCTCGTGGCAGTAGGCAGCATCCGGCTTGTCGCGCGTGGAGCCCAGTGCCGAGGCGGGGGTGGAGGCCACCAGCTCCAGGTTGTGGCTGGTCTCCTGCGTCAGGTCGACGAAGTCCTCGTTGACGATACCGCGCACGCCGTGGCGGGCACCATAGACCAGGCCCACGCCACGTTGGCGGCGCGCCTCCAGCACGACGCCGACCAGGCTCTGGTTGATGACGGCGGTGGGGCCGCCCCCCTGGGCGACGAGGATCTTCGCGAGACTCATGGGCGCTTGTATGGATGCCTCCCGGCGATAGGCATTAACCCGCATCGTGTCGTGAAGAAGTCGGCTGCTGCCTTGTATCCGGCCTTGTGCGTGGATTTGCCAAGTTGCCCGGCTGGCCCACTGGCCCCGATG